>Ga0208793_1000232_pt1 | contig 39285 bp, 33 predicted proteins | sample 17_taG_FD_184092 | JGI IMG/M metagenome (GOLD analysis project Ga0208793, IMG submission 184092) | Marine viral communities from the Subarctic Pacific Ocean - 17_ETSP_OMZ_AT15314 metaG (SPAdes) (version 2) | ecosystem: Environmental > Aquatic > Marine > Oceanic | place: Pacific Ocean | collected... | reverse complement strand
CTGCCATTGCTGCAATAAAAGGATTTAAACCACCAGATATTTCATCATCATTAACATCTGGTCTAAGCTCATTATATAAATTTACAGCTTGAATAAAATCCACAGGTGATTTAGAATCTCTACTATCTATAAAGACGTCATCTACATCTGATGATTGATTTTGATTACGTAAAGTATTTAAACCCATCATTGTATCATATAGATAAGGATTATCTCCCATATCCATATATGAGGATTCCACTCCTTCAGGACTAATACCATAACTTGTACCTTCAGGTATATCACCTGACTGTAAACCTTTTCTATAATCAAGCAATGCCTGAGCAGAAGGTTTATTTTTAGAAAATCTTTTAACAAAATCTTCAAGTGTTATGTCGGACTGAGCTGCATTTTCTAAATATGCATCTCTTACTTTTTTATTTTTACTTAAATATCTTTCCGGATCTCTTGATAAAAGATTTATATCATATTCACCTGTTGCAGCATCAAAATCAATAGTAGAGTATTTAGCAAGATCTTTTGCTAATTGCTTTTCATTTCTTCTATCTTTCCCAAATCTATCTTTATTGATATTTTTTTTAGCTTTTCTATCTCTAAAAACACCATCCATTAAACCATCACCATCTCTATCTTTACCACCAAATAAACTACCAACAGCTGTAGATACAAATGGTAAAAGACTAACGGGGCTATTTCTTGAAAATAAATTCATAGGTAAAAACCGACTGTAAGGATCTGCATAATAATCACTTCCTTCTACACCTCTCATAAACTGATCGGCAGTTCTATAAGATGATGATCCACCAAATTGTTGTTGAGGTAAATCATCAACACTACCCTGTACTTTTTCAACTTGTTGAGAGGCTTGCTGCTGTTGCTGTTGTAAAGATGAAAATGCAGTTGTTATATCATCTCCTGTATAACCAACATTCATTAAAAGACCTGTAATTGTATCAGTCTCATAGCCTTCATTAGCTAAAGTAACTATTACATCTTCTACACTAGAACCCATATTAAGCATAGTCTGAACATCAGATACTAGTCCGGCATCCATAGAAGATTGATCCATTCCGTTTTGTAAACTTTTTTTATTTAAACCTTTTCTTGCCATATTACAATATTAATATACAAAATATTAGGGAGATAACCCAATAAACTTAAACCTATGACTTTATAACATTAGTCATTATGTAGTTAGGTATACTCATACCTGACTCCTTAGCTTCTTTATAATGAACTCTATTTAGTTTATCATATATACCCTCCGCTCTTATGTAATCTTTACTACCATCATAAACACCATTGATAAAATCTGAATAAACTTTATAAAGATCTGTTTCACCACCATCTTCATTATAGTATTTATCTACAAGAAACTTAACAGCTTCATTATTTTTAAGGACATTATCTCTTAAATCAGTAATCCTTTTCCCATACAAAAGTTTTTCTTTCATATTGATACCCTCTTCTGTTAATGGTACTCCATAGATATAATCCATTGGGTAACCATGATAATCTTCTTCTGTATCAGGATAAACCATACCTAAACCATTATAAGCTTGAATTTTATATAACTCTGAAAGATTGTCGTAATCAATATCTTCATCATTACGCAAATCATCTTGTTTATTTTTAAAAAGGTATATATAATCTTCAGGCATTGCCTCTGGTGAAGGATCTTTAACATGACCTAAATTATTATCTTTTTTTCCCAACAAAGTTTCTTGTAATGCTATTGCAAGCATTGTATAAGGATCTTGTTCAGCATTTTTAGAAGTTCTTATTATATCTTCTGCAACATCTCTGCTATATCTTCCTCCAAATAAGTCTCTAGTTGGAACTATAGGTTGACCTGAAGCTGCATTAATTTTTCTATTATCCCCTAAATAAAATGTGTCGCCATAATAACCTATAGATGTTTTATCAGGATCTTCATTTTTAACTTCCGGTTTAAAAAGTCTAGCTTCAGCTTCTTCATTAAGTCTAGCTTGTTCAGCTTCTAATGCGGCTTGCTCTTGTGTTTTACCTTCAATCATATTACCAATCCGTGATTTTATATTTAAAGGATCTACTAGATTTGTTTCTATACCAGGTTGAGCTTTTGGCATTAGCTTATTTAACTTTGAATCATATGTATATTTACCAGAAGAAACTTTTTTAGTAAGCCATTTACCATATCTTGAATTTGGATTTATATTACCTAAGTTTAATTCTTCTCCTCCATCTTGTAACCATCTAGGATGTCTTGCCCATTCATTAACCTCTATAGGCTTAGGTTCTTTTTTAGGTTTAGGTTCTTTTTCAGGCTTAGGTTTTCTTTCTCTTACTGATATCTCTTCATCTAATTCATCAGGTGTTCTACCTCTTCTTCTATTAAACTTAATATCATCTAAGGGAACTCTTACACCTAATTTAACATTAAATTTATGTTGAGGCTTGAATGTATTTTCTATTTCAGATGCAATGACAGTACCTGTACCATCATTAATACCCGTCTCTTGATTTACACCACTCTCATATGAATAAGTATTTCCAGTTTCTTGAGAAATGGAACCTGTATTACGACCAAGTAAATCTGCATTATAAGCAGCCTCACCAAAAACAGTTCCCGGAAACCATTTTGCTTTTGGTTTCCACTCACCTCTTGCAGAAGCACCATATCCCCAGTCCATCTCAAAATTATGTTTAGCGGGTTCAAAATCCATATTTTCCGAAGCTATAGAAGTACCTGCAGTAGTATTTGACAAAACATTACTTCCATCATAACTTTGATTTGTTATACTTTGAGGATCCCATCCAGCACCAATTCTAAGATTAAAAGGTTGAACATCAAATCTTGCCCGCCCTCTTTTTAGTTCTCTATTAGGTTTACTACCAAAATGAAAATTTGGACCTGCTGAAAGATTTAGTCCAGTATAACCTTTATCATAAAACAAATCACCATCAATTCTTGCATCAAACCTTGCACCTCTACTAGTTTTGTTCAAATAAGGAGAAAAATATCTAGCATTTAAACCTCCTGTAAAACCTTCTTTATCTCCTCCAGCTTCTATAGCTGTATCTAAAAATCCTTTTTTAGGACTTCCCATAACTGTATTAAATGTAAATTTAGGCGTCCAACTTTTAGCTGTTGGATTTAATTTACTATATGGTTGAAAACCTATGGAGGTATTATCAAAGTTTCTTAAAAATCTTCTTAAACCATCACCTGGTCCATAAGCACCACCGGGAGCATAACTATCAAGTTCTGCTTTTGGTAGTTGTTCTCCACCATCTCGGTTTTCTGGCATGGCAACACCTAATGCGCCTAGTTCATTAAGAGCATTAGCCGCATACCATTCAGGACTATGTTGTAATCTTTGAGCAAATCGTTTTTGTTTATTGCTTCCAGTGTTAGACCCTGAATTAAAACCTTCTAGATTAAGATCATTATATATTATTCTAACTAACTCATCTGTATCGCCCATCTTATCTTCACCTTTATGAGCTGCTTGATAAGCTACTCTATCTAAAAAGTCTTGAGATGGCTTATAGCTTTTATTACCTGTAAAGTATGATTCTCTTGGAAACTTTTTAGCAAGCTTTTGTTCCTTAAAACTTTCTTTTACAAAAGGTTTTAACTCATTACGTATCTGATCGTATCTAGGATCATCTTTAGTTAATTCAACAGTACTCCTTCTTTCCTTATAACCAAATCTATCAGGCCGTTTTGACATATCGGGATATATAGGAAAAACTAAATCTAAAGGTCTATCTATAGAATTTTTAAAAGTGTCTGACTTTACAGATCTTCTTCCTTCTCCTAGTAAACTTTTAAATTCACCTTTATCTTGAAACCTTGGAACAAATCCTTCTGGATAAAGTTGTTCCTTTTCTATAGGCTTATTATAGAATCCAGCTTTTATTTTTTTGGGTGTTCTATAGTATTGAGAATTTCTACTTGGCTTATCATTAAAAAATTCTGGAAGTTTATACTTAAAAAATGTTTTTAACTTAGCATTTTTTTGAGCTTTGTCTTCTGACCATATACCAAACTTTCTTTCATAATCTATACCCTCTACCTCATCTCTTTCTTCAAGTTCTTCTGGTAGAGATGCATCTACAGTAAGTTCAGGTTTAATAATAGGCATAGGATCTACATAGTCTGCAAAGGCGGGTCTCTCTAAAACTTCTGGTGGATTATATTCTTCTTTAAAATATCTTCCAATAGGTTTGACCCACTTACCATCTTCATTTGGATCAGGTTTTGTTCGCCAGTTTCCTTTATCATCTAGTCCCCAGGCAAATTTATTTTGAGTCATCCAATACAAATCATTCCATGAAATATCTTCTGGCTCAATTCCTAAAGTATTAACTAAATACTCAGCTTGTTTTTTATGACCATCCTCAAATGCATATTTACCTCTTACTTCTTGCATTAAACCATTTGCATCTTTTTCTACAGCCTTTTGATATTTTTTATAAGCTTCCTCATGCTCTTTTTTTCTTTTATTATAATCCTCGTCATAAGCTTCTTTAGCCGCTAGTGAATCTTTGTAAGCTTGCATAGAATCTTCATATTCAGGTTCTGGTGGAGGAAGTAATCTATTACTTGGAAGATCATTAGGATCTGGATTCTCACCATACTCTTTATAATACTCAGCAGCATACTCAAAATCTTCAAATGTAGGATATTTATCTTTGTCTACAGTTTCATAAGCTTCTTTCATTGTAGGCTTAGTAGGATAAGTTGGTTTGACATACATAGGCTCCAGTGGAAAACTATCAGTAGTAGTAAATGTAAAAGGTTTAACATTAAACTTTTCTGTCATATCAAATGTTTTATCCAAAACTTCATCAATACCACGCCAATGATCCATATATTCATCAATAGTTAACCCACCTACCCAATCAGCTGGCACCGAATGGCCTTGATTATAAACCCACTTTCCATAATTAGTTTTTGATTTAGGATCGTAATTTTTTAATTGCCTAGCTAACTGTTTATCATAACGCTCCCCAGAAAAACCTATATAATTATCTTTTGCCCAATTATATGCAGCTAAACTATCTTTATATGCTGCCAGCTTTTGAGCATACGTTAAAGGTGGATCATGTGGTCCACCGTGTTCAAACATTGGAATCTCAAATACTTGATCTCCTTGGAATTTATACTCTCCTCCAGGATACATTATTTGTTTATTACCAAGGTTATCTATACCCATTATTGGAAACTCTACATCCTTCATAGATATATTTGGAGAATTTATAATATTAAATAGATTGTCTACATCAGGGCTATCTTTTCTATAACCTTCTGTTGAAAATACACCTGTTACATATGTAAACATTTCATTAGGGCCACCTGGTAACCCTCTTCTCTCCATATTTGTAAACTTCTTTTTCATTATCTATATGATAGGTTTAATTTGGCATTATTAAGTTTTAATAACATCTTTCTGTTATTTGATTGTCTTCTTCTTAGGATAAGTTTATTATAATAATGTCTAAACTTTTTTCTTTGAGTTTCTGACTTTTGATAATCAATATTAATAGCATTAAGATCTCTTATGTAACCATTCAGCTCTGTTATAAATATCTGTTGTTCAGAGTTTGTAAATTCACCTCTATCATTTGTTGCATCAAAAAATTGATTGAATCTATACTTCTGCTCTTCTTTAGAATAGAGTATTTGAATATCATTTGCATTTATAATTGGATATGTTAATGCATTAATAGGATCTTCTTTAGGATCTAAATCTAATCTTAACAAACCAGAAACTTGTTCTGTATTATAAATAATCGCCTCATCAAAATTAAAATCTAAATCATGCCATCTATCATCACCACAACCATTAAATAAATCACCTTTATATACATAGCTTTCTAACTGGTATTCTACACTTCTCAATGTATTTACCATTTGACCTGTAGCTTCAGTGAATTCAATTTCCCAAGGATAATCAACCCCATAGTAATTTGAATATAGATCGCATCTATAATTGTGTCTCCAAATACCACCTGTTATATAATTTGGTGCTTCGCTTATTTGAGCTATATAGTTACATCTTAATGGATTAAAATTAACATAGTTAGGATCACCATTTGGCCCTGCTAAATACACATCATCACATTCGCCTGACTGAACAACAGTTGCACCAGGTAATCCTGAAGGTGGGCAATTACAAACTATCTTTCTGCATATAGGGGGATTATCTTCTTTGCATGCTCCTTCTGGTAATGTATAACCATTATCATTATTTGGATAAACCAATGTGTATCCCGGAGGACAGTTACATTCACCTTCTACTATTGTACTTGGTAATTCCAAAGGTGTAACAACTGCTAATTGAGTTTCTCTTTGTGTAGATTCACAACGACCAGTTGTAGGATTATATACAGAACCAGGTGGACAGTAAGGCTCTTCTGATTCAGTTGTTTTAGTTGTTAAAAAATGATTTACACTTGGTAATAACAATTCAGGATGCCAATCATGAAATGATATCCAAGCTTTAGCTTTTGGATCATAACTTACAGTCCAAGAACAGTCCTCAAAGTATCTAGGATCTCCTATTGTTAATTTAATACCACCTAGAAGCTTAGATTCAACTTCGTTTCCTCCAACTTGACCTAATGTATAAAATCCATCTTCAGGTCTAAACTCAACATTATCTACAAACTCTTCTCTTAACTGAAAATCTTTTTTGCAGAAGTATACAACATCATCGCTAATATCATATATAACCTGACAACCTACACCTATAACAGGGTTATCTCCAAGCTCATCTGATTCTAATTCTGGAAATTGTCTAATCAATCTTGATGGTAAATATTTATTAAACCACCATTTCATTCCTTGATTAGATATAGGTAAAATGCTTTGACCACTTTGCTGGAATATCTTACCCTGTGCTTGTGATATAAAGAAGAATCCATAAGGTGTATTAATTACACCTCTTTGACTTTCACAAGATCCATACTCATTTGATAAATCTGAATTTACTAAGTTTTGAAATGGCTGACTAAATAAACCACCATCACCTATTGTAATTTTTGTACCAGCATCAGTCGTTGTTAATGAATCAACACCTTGAAACATTTGAGGAGACTGGTATGGGAAAAATATAATAGCACCACTCTTATTTATTGGCTTAATTATATTTACTTCATTTTTAAAATCCCTATAGTTGTTTGTTAGATATACTCTCCAAAAATCTCTCTTAGACTCTAACTGAGCTTGTAGTGAATATATTAAACGCTTGGGATAATATGAATAACATTTCTCTGCTACTATAGGATCATAGTCTGTAGGTTGTATAGATCCATTTGTTGTAAGATTTGTTAAAAATCTACTTGTACTTAATGAGAAGTCATACTTGTAGAAGTTATCCTTTTTAATTATTTCAGAATTAAATAGATCATCTACATTTGTATATCGTTCTTCATCATAATATCTTTTAGCTGGATCATCATCCCAATCTCTATAAGCTAAATTAATTTCAGATTCAACAGGAAAGTTTAATATACCGTTTACGTGTGTATACATAAAACCATACCTCATAGCAAATAGACTATTACCAGCTTTACTACCCAAAAGGGAAGAAAATCCAGCAGCACATGTATTTGAACCTCTATCTAAATAAAATAAATCATTTGGAAGAGGTGTTTCTTCGCTATCACCAAGTCCAAATGACGTAAGCATACTTACTAAATTACTAATATCATATTGCCTTGTGTCCATCCAAAATCTAGGATAAGGAATGTTCACTCTTTGTAGGTAGTTGTATGGGTATTGATCAGGTTGTCCAAGTAAGAAGTCATTAAATATTGGCATAATAACTTTCTCACTATATTTACCAATGAATGTATCTCCTGAAAATATTGGAGTAGTTTGATAAAGAACTTCACCTGGTGCTAATGGATCAACATCATAAACGCAACCATTCATTGGCGTTTGTTTAATGTTTCTTAGTTGCCCATATTGATTTTCAAAGTTAAATTTTAAAGCTCCATAGTTCATGGAAATATCTCTAACCTGTAAGTTTTCAGGAGATTGAATATACGAATTTCCAAAATCAAACTCAGAATCTCCACCAACAGTAAATCTTGATCTATCTATAACACCGCTAATATTAGTTGGTAATGGTAATTCATTTCCAGTTCTTACAACAATAGTATCAGGTCTATATAAGTTGTTTATTTTAAAATTACTAACACCTTGTTCTCCGCTTGAAAACCCCTTTATTGCACTTCCAACATAATCTTGATTTAAGACTTTACTTCTAAAAATATCACCACCATTACCTAAATGAAATGTGTCTAGTTCTCCAACAGAATTATATTTCCAAGCAAAATCTTGAAAGCTTATAGTGTTATAAATAAGATCTATTATCTTTTGAGCACCTATTGTTATATTAGTTTGTGCTAATTGTACACCTGTAAAAAGCCTAACAAACAAAGGTACTTCGCTTGTATCTTCTGTATTCTGAAAATTAAAATCATAACCACCACCCTGAAGTCCAAAAAGCGACCCTTTAGCTGTAGAAGCTCCACCTTGAACTGTTAGTAAAAGATCTGATACAAGACCTCCTACAAATAAATCTGCAACTGATGCAGCATCATTAATAGCTGTTTCTAAAAGTTCATCTGTAATAGCAGAAACAACACTTGTTGCTGGAACTGCAGCTATATATGGACTAAAACCTGGAAAATTTGTACCAGCTGGACCAGCAAATATAGGCGGCAATGGTATATTAGAAGATGCACCTCTAACCGTTTTATTTTTTCTACCTCTAATTGCAGCAATAGCATAACCTATACCAATTAAACCTGCTACAATTACAGCTGCATTTCTTAAAAGTTTATTTTGAGGATGCTTTTCTGATACTTTAAAAGATCCCTCTGATTTACCAGATACCGCACCATATAATCTTAATTCTGCAGCATTGAGAAAAGGTCTTCTAAACATTAATTCCGGAGAATGAAATGTAAAAATATCTTTTTTAAATTTTGTTAATGGCGGAAAGTTTGTTCTAGATGATGTAAAGCTATTTTCACAACCATCTGTTCTTGGAACATAATCCGGAGCCCAAGGTAAATAATCAAAGTTTGTAAAATCACCTGTACCATCATGATGATATATATCAGATCTTAAATCATTATATGGGTAATTTGGATATAAGCCTTCAGTTACACCGCCTAATAATTCATTTTGATCTCCAATGTTTGGTATATCATATGCTCTCATGTTTCTTAAAACACCTTTAGCAAGTATTGATTTATTACCTTCTCTTGAACCTCTTAGTATTTCATAGCCAACTATATTTGGTATTATAGTACCATCATTAAATTTAGGTCTTTTAATGTTACTAAACTCAACACCTAATATTCTAATCTTTGTACCAGCATCTCCAGATAACTGCAAACTTGAATCTAGTTCTTCTGAAGGCATTTTGTGATGTCTAATATATTTACCACAAAGATCTCCCCATATCTCAGGCTGTGTAGCAGGATACTTTTCTGTAGATTGCCAATATGCCATTTCACCTTTAGATAATAGCAAACCTTCACCATCTTCAGTTGGAGTGTTTATATTACTATTAGATATGGTTGCTGTATTATAAACTTGAAAGTTTAACTCATCTGATGATATACTATTTAAACCAGCAGGACCTGTCTCATTTATATTAGCATTTTGATCAAACTGAGTAGCTCCATTAAACTTTGGTGCCCTTCCCGGTATATGGTATGATGCAGACTTTTCTCCCGTATTGTATATCCAACGTATAAAAAATGCATATTGCTCATCTCTTAAAAATCCAACCTTATTACCACCATTCTTATAATAAGTAGATGGATATTCGGCTACAGTCCAATGTGCTTTTATTTCATTTGCAATTGGTTGATAGTTAAAATCAAACTGTTCAGTTGGACCCTGCCTAATAAGCCAATCATTAACAACATACATTGATTCTGATTTTTCATAAGCAGGTGATCTTAAAAATAATTGAACAAGATCTACAGATACAGTTGATTGATCAATAAAGTCTATGGATATAATTGTTTGTTCAGTACTATATATACCTATCTTCTTTGCAACTTTTTGACCTTGGTTATCAGAAAGTATTACAAGTTCATAAAATTCAAAATCTTTATCTAAGTTTGAAACTTCAATGTCTAAAGATCCACCATTTATCTGATGCTCAAATAAACCTTGTATATTAGATACGCCAATATAATCTGTAACTTTTTGTTCATTAACAACATATGCTACATATGCTTGATAACTACCATTTCTCAACTGACCACCATCTTGAGCTTTAGTAAGTTTTACACAAGGAGTTGTTAATAAAGGTGCAAGTCTTATTTTTTCACAATCTAAATCTGTAGTGTCTTCATATATAGCACAATCAGATCCGGGAGGAGTTACCTCAACTTGAACATATGGTATATTATCAATATTAATAGTTCTAGATGGATTATTACCATCATCAAAGTATACCTGCCAAGTACAATCAAAGTTTTCTTTCATTGCGCCTGTTATAAGATATGTTCTATTAAAACTTAAGCATTTATCATTTATCAATGTAGTATACTCACACTTGCTATCATCAAATAAACCTATTTCTGAATTAACATCATCTGTAGAAAAAATAACCCATTGATCAGCAACCTTGTGTATTGCACCTATAACAGTATAAGGAATTTTAGCACATAAAAGATTTGCTGGCTCATTACCTAGTACACCAACATCACCATCTACAGAATTGTTAGCTGCATTTCTAGCATGCGTCCAATTTGTTTTAGGTGTTAAAGATTCATTAAGATCTTTATACATCCCTTTTGAGAAAGCATTAGTCTCAATAGATGATGTACTTTGAACACCTCTTCTTCTTCTTCTTTTTGCCATTTCTAAGAAAGATTATTAAGTCTATTACCTTCAGCAGGATAACTCTTAAACATATTATAATAATTATGGTACTGAGCTCTTCTGTTTGTCCACCACATCTCTTGCAACTCTCTAAAGTTAGGAGTATTGACAAAACTTAATGCATTATTTCTAGCAGCTCTAAGTCTTCCTTCTATTAAACCTAATTGTTGAGAAACATTTTCTCCTGCAAATATCATGTTTTCAAGTATTCTTTGTTTTAAAGCATATTCATAATACTCATTGCAATAAGGATGATCTAAAACTAAAAGATTACCTTCAGCATCTTCCATTGCGCCTTGATAACTAATATATACTTTACCTGTAGTAAAACTTGTAAACATAAAACCATCTCTAATTTCAGCAATATCTGGCGCTTGTATATTTACATTAGGGCAATCACATACATATTTATTTACATTCTTTATTCTTAATGGCATAAATGCAGTAAAGGTTCTGTACTGAGATTCGCCAATTCTTTGAACTAATTGATGTTCATTTTTTTCATCACAAGTTTTTATAACACATACATCTCTACATGTAGGGTCATCACAAGGTCCAGATTCACCTGGAGCTGGTACATATGGTACATCATTAAATGTTTCTATATGTGTTCCTCCTGGAGGTCTATCTACAATTGTATAATCTCCACATCTATATGCATAATTTAAATATGCAAAATCAGTTGGTAATTTAGCTCTACCATGTTCAATATCTAAAACAACTTCCTTAGTTCTATGAATTCTTAAACCTAAATCATAATTAACTCTTGTAGCAACCTTTATTAATTGCTGCGGTTCAATCATATTTTCTAAAGCATAGTTTGCAAAATCAATTGTAACATCTTCGTATAGCTGATTAAAGCTTCTATATTTATGTGATACACTCATTATCTATTTACGTTTACTTTGTTATCACCATCCTCAACTGGAACTTTTACTGTAAGTAACATTGCATTTACAACTTGAGTTTCAATCTCTGCAAAAAGTGCTTCTGGTATATTAATTTCTTGTCTATATCTAGGTTCACATTCAGCACCTTCTTCACAAAGCCATGCACCTATATTATCATCAAAAACTCCTTCTAGCTTTACGGCATCCCATTCAATATTAGGAAAGTATAAATAACCGTTTAAATACCACCAATACTTTGTATTATTATATTTAAAAGAAGTTGTCTTAGTCATTGAGGTATAAGTTCCTGGTTGAGTAGCTTGCATTTCTATAGATCCATCTATTGAAGTTACTTGTCTAATAAGCGGACCCCAATAACCTTCAATCATGTCGGGAAGCTTTTCTTTAGTTCTTTTTATTATACAACCACTTTGAATACCTGAACAGTAAGCCTCAACCTTATCTACTTCAATTAATTCTATATAGGGAAGTGTTTTCCATACAGCATTAAACTTCATAAGCTTATTTGCTAAATCTTGACGTCTCATTAATAATTGAGCATACTTTGTAACAAGACTATACACGTATCTATCAGTTACAAAAGCATCCTGTACTTCTGCTTTCACCTGACCTCTTATTCTAGATACAACTTCTCCTATTGTTGCCATAATCTTTAATCTTCAAATTCATTATATGATTCTAGCTGTTTAGAATCAATTTTCTTATTATACAAATGTGCAATCCTATATCTATTCTTCATAAATAAATACTTCTGCCAGTTTTTAGGATATTCTTTTGCAACAGTTCTTTTAAAATCTCTTGTTGCTTCAAACATCCATAGCTGTCTATTTTTAAATCTATACTTTGTTGACCAATTTGTATAAAATATTTTACCTATATTGCCATCAGTTTCCCAGTTTTTATTCTGCAATACTTTACCATACTGTTTAGATAAAGCATAATTAGTATTTACAGTCTTACCTGGCTTACACGTACCTATAAATAAATAACCCAAAGAATCAGGAAGCTCTACCCCATCTCTAAATTCAATTACACCATTCCAAATGTTATAGTTATAAAGTTTAATAATACGTTTTAGCTTTTCATTATCAATATGCTCATATAAAGGATGTTTCTCTTTAAACTCGGATATTGTTTTCTTATTTAGTAGCCCAAACTTCTTTTCTCTATATCTAGGTGCGTTTAAATCAGGTTTCTTAAAGTTATTTATCATGTTATACAATTATAATTTACAAAAAAAAGAGGACTTATAAAAGCTAAATACTTAGTTTAGTCAGCTAAATAAGTCAGTTCGCATATATTACCTTTGCTTGGTGATTGTAATTCTAATTTACCAGATCTTCTATTACCAACATATTTTTTATGATAATGATAATAATCTGTCTTAGATAAACTGGGTAATGTCTTATGTATAAAACCTGCAGTCTCACTAGTTGTTATATACTCTATTTTTTTATTCTGATGAAAATGCCCTGTAAATAAAGTTCTATTTTTAGTACCACCCCACTCCTGAGCAAACTCCGTTGCATAAACAATTGGTGTATTTTTACTTACAGCATCTCCATGCTCAAATGCATTAAAATTATCTTGCCAAACATGAACTTTTCTCTCTTCATATTTTACATCCCATGTTATTCTATCAGAATCTACAGCTTTAGACAAAGCATGTACTAAGTGAAATGATGATAATCTATCATGATTACCGGGTACATATACTACAGTTAAATGTTGAACATGTGTAACTATAAATGTAATAGCCCATATCATAGCATCAAATGCTTGAATATAAGCTTCTGTAGCTGTACTACAGTTGTCTAGAGGCGTTCCGCTAGTGGTTGTGCCATGAAATGTATCCATGTTAATTAAATCACCCCCTACAACAAAAAATAATTCTTCTATATTATGTGAAGCAATTGCTCTTTTTATAAGGTTCTTGACTGTATCCTCAAAATCCTTATCTATTGTTTCATTTCCTTCTTTACCAAAATGAATATCCTGAAGTGACATTATACCACATACAACATCTCTATCAGGATGTAACGCATAACCTTTAGGTGTAGATAGTTTTGGTATAGTATATTTTTTAGGTTTCCAAACATCTAATAATTCTTTTAAATAATCACTTTCTGTTTCTTTAATTTTAGTGATAAGTGCAGATACACGCCAATGATCAGCCATTTGTTTGTTCCAATACTGAGACAATTTCCATTTGCTTGTATCTATATTTAAAAGTTTTACTATCTCTTCTGCAGATTTAGGTTCGCTTTTAGATATCCCTGTTACTGTAGATTCTCCTTTATCTAAATTATAGTGTTGTTCAGATAAATCCAACTTTCCTCTTACTAATTTTTTTAAGTGGCTATATTTTTTTGTGGATATACCCAATCTTTTAGCGCAATATGCATTACCCTTTTTCCACTTAAAGGATTCTTTTATCTTATCTAAATCCATTGTTTTTTTTTAAGTTGCTTAAATTTAGTAAATTATCTTGAAAAAAAGAAGCCCAGCAAAGCCGGGCTCCAGAACATACTATGATTGAAAAACCAACAAAGCAATCATTTCTGTTTTACAATAAGGTTCTAACTATTATTACAACGCTATCACAAGTAGCTGCTAAAGCATCTGTTGAAACAAGTTTAATTTTATATTCTGTATCTGCAACTAAGCTTGTTACGGCTAATTGCAAAACTGTTGGTGCAACTATACCAACAGAAGTATATCCACTACCACTATCAACTTGAACATCAATTTGAGTTGAAGCTGTAGACTCACCATTCCATACAACTGTAAATCCGCTATTAGTAATATTTGCAGCATAAACATTGTAAGGAGCATGATGAAGATCATCCGATGTACAAGCACCTAAACCTTGTGTCAATATCATAGAGAATTTTTGAAGTATTGAATCCAATCTATCACCTGTCTCAATTTTAATTACTGTGCCGGGAGCACCAACTTCAAAAGATGTACCACAATAACTAACACATTCTGCACATTGAATATCAGCACATCTTTCACTACCTACACTACAATCTGTATAAGTACAAGGATTTGTTAAAGCTGTATCTTTACAACCGCAGTTTTTAGTTGGATTACATTTATCACAATTACATGCCATTTTTTCTAATTTTTATTTATTAAGGTGTGCAAGATCCACATACATCATAAGTGCTATCTAAATTTGTTCCTAATTCCGCAACTGAAGATTCGCAGTTACTAGTAATAGTAACACATTTATTTGTTGTTGTTAACCAATCGGCTCTACCATCTCCTGGTATAAAGTCTGCCCCTGGGTTATTTAATTTAATTACGGTGCCATTTCCAATTGTACCACATCCATGATTTGTAATTGAAACTACATAAGCATCACTAGTAGCACAATCAGTTACTATATATCTATCATTTGTAGGTATTGTACCTGCGGGGAATGTGTTATCATTTCCTTTAATTGCAGTATCCATTAGATAATCAAAATCTTCATTATCTCCTGAAGCCATTTCAGTTAAATATGTTATCGTATTATCTTGATCAAGTAAAGCAAAGTGTGAATTTATAGTAGAGACTTCAAACAATCCTGAAATTGTATTTCCACCTGGAGTTGTTGCTCCATCATATGGGTTTGAAGAACCAATACCCTGTATTACTTGTCCAACATCAACAGCTGTCTGAATACCAAATTTAGATGGTGGAATCAATTGACCTGTTGTTGCAGCAATCATCTGTAATATATTTGCGGCATCTGCGCCAGAACTACCAGGAACAGTTAATGGGAAAAGTACAGTTGATATTCCTGCTGGATATTGAGATGATGTAAGACCTAAAGCTTGACCCCAAGAAGAATTCTGAGTTCCTGCTATAGCATCTCTATATGCATCATAATCATCTTTATATGAAGTGGATGGTTGGGTTACTGCACCTGCAAATCCTGCAGCTAATGTTGTATCATGATAAACACCATCTGAATCATTAGAAAAGACAAGCATAACAGCTTGATTCTTATATATACCCACTCCACCAGGAGTCCAAGATGTAGGTAAAACTTGAATACCTGAGTATGCACCATCTAATCCAGCACTTGCACCATTATCAACAATTGCCTTTTGATAACCAAGCCAATTTGAATTTGATGTAGGAATAATATATATCTCTCCTGTAAATCCAAATGCTGTATTCCATCTAGCTTTTAAGTCAACTAATGCATCTCTAACTTGTATTGCTTCACCAAGTGAATATGAATTTGTATTTATAAATGCAAAAATATCTTGATCAGTATATAACATCTTCATTCCAGCAGGAACTATTTGAATCTGAACTGTAACTGTAGCACTTGAACAAACACCACCTACATCAGCTCTTATTTGAACTTGGAATGTATCACCATAGTTATCTGGAACTTTTTCAATAGTATTATATGTAAATACATTTTGTGATGATGCTGATTGCGTAAGAGTTCCTCCTATAGGAGAAGTAATTATATTTATAATAGGATTACCATCTCCTAAAACATATGGTAATGTTATATTAGTTGTATAACCATTTTCTTGACCTGCAAATACTCTAATTGTATCAGTTAATATAAACGCTGGACATTCACAACATAAAACAACTCTTTTAATACCGGTTGTTTGATCCCATCCTGCATATAAATATTGAGTTACACCTGTAGTAGCATTTACTACTTTACTAACATAAAACCAATATGATGTAGCAGGAGCTCCAGGAATAGCATAAGTTGAAGTACCACATGGTAAAAACTGTTGAGCTACTTGAACTCCAGCTGGACAGCTTCCAATAGCTAAGTCTGAATCAATACATTCACTTGGGCTTTGGATTGTTGTAAATGAGTTAGTTGAAAAATCATATCTCCATTTTGTAGCTATACTTAGACCTGAACCACAATCTGTAATTGCTTGAACATATACAGATCCGCTAGTAATACCTGTAGCTAAAACTCTAGCACCGTCAACACCAACATCTGGAGTAGAATATGTAATATCATCTGTACTATATGAAAGTTCTATTGCTGTTTCAGCACCACTTCCCCATGCAGCTGTTAAAGAAAGATCTCCATTTACAGCCATAGATAATCCAGATAATATAGGAGAATAACAGAACCCTGCACCTCCTACATTCGGTTCTAAAATTATATTATTTGTTCCAACATTATACGAGTATCTTGATGCAGTACCTGCAGCTAAATCACCAGTATAACCTAAGAATATATCATCTACAGATGTTGTTGGGCTAATGGCAATATTTGATTCAACATTATTGCATGTAACTGCTAAAGCTGCAACTTCTTGTGTATCACAAATTTTTGTAACTCCACCTTGAGATACTGAAGTTACAACAGTATAAGATTGAGTTGAAAGTGCACCTGGAAATATTTGCTGCACATTTACAGGTGGATTTGTTATTGTAGCTGTTCCCAAAATATCACCTGGATTTCCTGTAACATATGCTTCAATATCATAAGTAACACCTTGACCTAAAGGATTTGTAAATCCAACTATTATCTGATTTGCTGTTGCACTTACAGATACTGATGTTGGACATGGGATGCTTAAAGGAACTGAAATATTACTTGAGTCATTACATTGTGATGATCCATTTGAAACACAAGCATCAACTTGAACAACTAATGCTTGATATACATTTAATCCTGCTAATGAAATATTAATTCCAGAAGGTTGAGATGCTAATGAAGTTACACTTACAACTTCCGATATAGAGCTACCATTTGAATCAGTAATTGTTATTGTACTATTTTGCGTGCAATCAACATACCCTGTAGGAATAGTTGATGCAGAAAAATTAAGATTTATGGATTCAGGAATACCAGCTCCATTATTGATAATATTATATGCATAGTTGATAGTTACACCACTACATAGCTCATCACAACAATTATTTTGAATAGATGCAACAGCCGCATGTAAATCACAAATGGCAAGCCATTGATTTATATTTGATTCTGCTAGTGTTGTAGGAGTATCTACCCAACCTGTTACATTACCTAATGTACCATTGCCACTTAATTGAGGAGTTGATGCAAATAAACACTGAGCATTTATTGCTGAATTTAATAATGCAATATCACCAACTACATCTCTGAAACTACAAAATTGCGACTCTAGAGCTAATACCAATGTTGATATTGGAATTGATTGTCCAGCATTTATACAAGATGATAGTACAAAAAAGTCTGACGGCTCATCTGGAGTACATGGTAATACACATTCCTCTAATACAGCAACTCTTGATTCAAGATTTGTAACGTTTTGCTCAATAATAGAAATAGTTTCTTTTATTGTACATATTTCATTTCCAACTAAAACAGCCCAATCTGCCAACGGAAGTTCTGTTACAACATTACCTAAACTGTCTCTATAATAAAGACATTTTGGAAGAACAATATTTGTGATTGTAGTATCCGGTGTTTCACATACCTTATCTATTAAAGCTTGAACTACTTGATCCAAGTTTGTTGGATCTGCAATTGTCAAACAGCTAGCATCTATTGCCAATACTGGATTACATTCACATGTAGCATCAATAAGTTCACAAACTTTTGTTGCTAAATTTGCAACTACATCACTGACTGTATCACCATTGCATATATCAATGCAAGGTATATCTGGACCTTGCCATACTACACAATTTGATGAAATTGGGTTACAAGGTGCTGTACTTCCGTTATTTGTAGGTATCATAAATTTATTTTTTACACTCAGTATATAATAATATACAATTTTTTTAATTATCTATCAAGCTTCTTCTGGTGGCACAGGTAACCCTGTTTCACAATCTATTATCTGTATTGTTAACCCTGTAGAAGGTGTTAAAACTTTATTTTCTAAATCTTGCCAATCACACAAGTATTTCTTCCTTATAATTGAATCATCGTCTGTAAGACAACAACTGCTTATACCAAACTTCTTTGATCTAAAGTCTCTCCACATTGCATCTGCAAATTTGGTCTCAATCTGTATTTTTTTTACATCATCTGCCATTGACAATATTGTTTCGGGCATTATTTAATTTTTTTGTTAAAGGATCTGAATTGCTTGCCCCTATCTTATTATTATAAGTTGTTAAGCAAGTTTTATGGACAATTGATCCATCTTTAGCTTTTGCCTTTTGACAACCGCAACTAAATCCTTTACTACATTCTTTGCACGCCATTTTTGTTGGTTTTTACTGGTTTAACAATTAGAATATAAACATGATATTTTTTGCAGTTCTTTTAATGCATAATTATATATATCCATACCTTGATTAGGTGAACTACAATACTCAACTCTTGCTATTGCAGCATCAATAAGAGTTCTTAAATAGTACATTTTAGAAACAAGCTCTCTTTGATCATAATCAGGAGGGCAAGTTTTTAAATCAATATCACAAAGTATTTTAAAATACAATGTTAAAATTTTAGAAACTCTTAGATGATTATACTCAACATAAACCTTATCATTAGGTGATACGCTATATTTTATAACATAAACCCCATCTGGTAGAGCTGCATTTTTATTTGCACAATCTACAGTTTGCAATCCTAAATCACAAGCTGTAATATTTAAGTTAAAATTCTGCGTAACAGAAATAAGTGCAGGACTATTAAAACCGGGTGTTGTTATTAAAAGTTCTGGACAATCAACAGGTAACAACTCAGTATATTGACTTGTGTCATTTATTGAAAGAATTTCGCAATTTGCTACCGTTGGAACTTCTAAACTCAGAATATGCTTATCAGCCATTTATAAAATTATTAGAGTATATATTAATAATATACAAAAAAAGTTTAACTAAAAAAAGAAAGGCGAGTATAAACCCGCCCTTCCTTTCAATTAATTATTTAATTAATTACTGTAGTGTATCAAAAGCAACACCAGATAATGTTGATAATGCATCCATCATATTATCTAGCTCAGTGATTACGGCAGTATCCGTACACTTTACAAAGATTTGATATAAATACTGATCATTATCAAATGTTCCAGATGGATTGTTAAATCTTGGAACACTGTGTTGAATGTAATATACTTGATATAAAGCATCTCTATCTACAGATCCAATAACTGCTTCAGAACCTTCAATCTCACGGATACGTGCTGAATCAGCTGAACCTTGATTAAATGGAGACTGCATGTAACGGTCAGTTAAGATAAGATCGCGAAGAACTTTCTCACCTAATGTTTCAGGCATTTGTCCTGGTTTTGAATTAGCAACACCACAATCATTACATGGGTTACCAGTTTCGTCTAATACAGAAAGAATTACTGTTACAGGCTCTTTTCCGTAGAAATCTCTAGTATCAAAAGAACAATCACCAAACTTAGTATCTACATAAGCACCAACTACGTTTGCAGTTACACTTGTAATACCATCAGCAACAGGGTCAGTAACAGCAGTAAATCCACCAGTACCATTAACAACTTCATCAATTGTCCAAGTACCTGCGTTAGTACCACCAGCTTGTTCAATTTCAGAAGCACCAGCTGCAACAAAAGGAGCAACGATTGGATCAGCTAAAAGCATTTGGATTGCAGCAGCAAGAGCTACAGTAGGATCAAGAAACTCTTGTCCTTCAACACAACATACACCACTAAGATCACCACCATTAGCAGCAGCATCACCAGAACTATCACCAATAGCATAAGCATTGTGATTCAAGAAACGTAGTGCTGGAGAACCTTTAACATCCATTCTTACAAATAGATTCTCTCCACATGGAGCACATGTAGGTCCAACAGCAATAGAAGCAGCAGGTTGTGAGGCCTCATTACATGTAGACTTAGCAAGTCTTGAAATGTACTTTGAATTGATAGCTTTTCCTTTTACAGATTCAGCATAACCACCATGTCCAGGGTTGTTACCAATATTATCATTTGTACGAATACTACCTTGACATAAAACTAAATGTTTTTCAGTAGATGTACCTAATGCAGCAGTAGCAATTGATTCCCAATTACTTTCTCCTACAATTGCAACTTCTTTTGAGGGCAATGCCGAAGTTGCTGTACCTCCCGCTGTGTCATAAGAGCCAGCTAGGAAGCTTTTACAAAAAGCATGATTAAAATAAGCCATAATTTGTTGTTTAAAATATAAATAAAAAATGTGTAACGTTGTGTTACATTATAATATACAAAATTTTTAATTAACTACAAACTAATTAATTAGATCTTTCAGCAGCTTGCTGTTCTCTATTCATTTGATTATAGTTATCTATGTCACCTGCAATAATAGCAGCTGCCTCATCAAGTATAAGTTCTACAATATCATCTTTGAATTCTGATTCAACATCAGCTGCTGCAACAATACCTGTATATGGATTAACTACACCCGTAAACTCTATATAAGTGGGTCTTTTATAATAGGTAAGTATTGGATCTACTATATCAAAATCCTTCTTTCTATAAATACGTATTTTATTATCTAGTATTGTACAAAATGTTTCACCCCATTCAAAACTTGGATTTCTTAAAGGATCTCTTAATATTAAGTTTACATTTGCTTCTTCAGCTAAATATACTTGCATAGGCCTTGGATCAGGACAACACTCATCTTTTGAAAAAGCAGTTACCTTTTTATACTCCATATAATCCTCAATAGGAAAATTAGTAGTTTCAAAATAAGTATCCGTTTGTATACCTGTTAAAACAAGCTCTCTAAGCAAGACTTGCATATCATCAATTCTTCTCTTAGAGAACTCATCACCTTCTTTATATACGTTTCCTCCGTGCAACTGTCTTCTAGACCACTCAACAGCAGCTTTATTAAAAGCTTCTATTACTTGCCAATTTTCTATATTATCATAGTCATTGCTAGATAACTTATTTAACCTCTGCTGAAGTTTAATCTTTAACGTTGCATTATTCATCTCTTATTTCCAATAAGGTTCAACTTTATCCATTAATGATTTTAATAAATCATCATGTTCCGGGTTCTTTAAGAATGTAACAACTTCTGCGGGAACTTTACCTAGTTTAACTCCGCTATCTAAAGTTTCAATCCATCCTGATGGTTTTGGTGTAATAAATCTATAAAACATAGAATCTTTTACTAATGCTCTAATTTTAAGATCTTCCATCTTAGATTTAGAGGCATTTAAAAAGCTTTCAGCAGCTCTCATTCTGTTAGATTCAGTTCCTTCACCAGAAATAAACATATCCATATTTTCATATATAATATCTTTTGGTGTAGATTTAGTATACTGAACACTATCTGCATCTACAACTTTTGCTACATACATTAATTTGCTTAAGTTTTTATCAAACATTTTTTCAAGCTCAACTAACGCTCTGTTGCGCATTTTTGTATACTCAGTTCTTGTAGAAATTGTTTCTTCTAACTGATCTAAATAAAACTTCTTTGGATTTGGTGAAGTCTTTGCTTCCTTTAATGATTTAGATATCATAGAAAATCCACCTGCTTCAATTGCACATAGCTTAATTCTATCATAAGGATCTTTTGCGGGATCAAGATAAACAGGATCATTTCCACAGCGCATGCTTATTCTTGACCAGAACTTATCATTATCTGGCTTAAGTAATGTTACTTTATTCCAAAACTCTTTGTCTTCAGGATCAATCATATTAGAAGCAAGCTCTCTCTCTAATTCAGAAACAATTCTTCTAATTTCTTTAATTTTTAACTCTCTATCGCCAGGAGCTAAACGTTTTACTTCTGGTGCAAATTCATTAAGTCCTGTTATAAATCTTTTTACTCCGTTTAATTCTAAACAAGCTAGGTTTTCTTCATGCCATACACCTTCGTGTAATGCCATACCATAATGCTCTAATCCCATATTTTGTCTGTCTTGATTAAAATAAGGGCGTACAGCAATTGTTTGGTTTTTTCCTTGCTGATACTTTTCTACAATTGTGTATTCTTCCATTTGTTTTTTGGTTTTTGTAAATTATTAATTGTTACTCAAAAGTACATAATTATGTACACTTATTAATTAATATTTCTAATGCCGGTAATTAAACCGGCAATAGTTATTTGAGTAATTATAAATCTTCGTACTTCTTATCTGTCTTTTGAACAGGTGAAGCCATTTTTTTATCTGCGCCAAACCTAGATTCTAAAAGTCTATCTCCATATGTAAAAGTCTTAGAGAATTTAGTTTCAAGAGCCTGTTTAAGCCCTTTCACTTTTACAATTCTTCTATCTAACTCTTGCTGAACCTTTTTGTCCACCGTCTCATCCTCTCTAAAAAGTCTGATGCTAAAAGATATTTTGTATAACTCCACAAAATTTTTATAATATTTGGGAGATTCTACTTTTTTATCTTCTGTTATCTCTTCACATCTTTTCTTTGCCACATCTTCAGTAATTTCAGCTGCTGCTCTTACATCGTCTGTGAACGCTGCATTTAATCTTACAGCCTTTGCTTGTTCTTCTCTTACTTTATATTCTTCACAGTTAAACTCTTTTAACCTACCAAGTGAAGTATCTGCAACATTCTGAGTAATATATTTCTTATCAAGTGCTTCTGTTACCGAAACTTTCTCACCAGCTATTGTAACACCTGCTTCTTGTGGAGCTTTGTAAGGTGATTCTACATAAGCTCTTTTATCAAACGTTACCCCAGCTGTTGCATTAAAAGATAATGCCTGAACTCTGTCATCTCTAAGCGCTGCTTCTTTTGCGTATATTTCTTCTGCCATGATTTCTATTTTTAAACAATTGTTGGTACTACCCCTTCATAACAAAGGAATTCAAAATTTGCTATTACTGTTCCTGTAGCATTTGCACCTGGACCACTTTGATTTGCAACTACAGATAAAGTAAAGTCTACCTGTGCGCCAGTCGTACTTTCAAGTATTGCCATTGAATCAGTTGCTAAACCATTACCTGTAAGGCTGTCCTGAAGTTCAGCTCCATTTTGTAATACATTAATTACATTTGAACTTAAACTAATATCGGTACATACTACAACACCTTTCATTTCCCAAGGTAGGTAATAACCTTCATTACCTTCTCCCGGAACTTCTGGAATATTAACTGAAACTAACTCAGTAAGTTCATTAGAGGTTGCTTGAAGCGCTCCTATGATAGTTAACTTCCAACCTTCTTGCACAGTACCATTGCTAAATGTAATTCTTGTTGCTGTTTTTTGCAAAACGCTAGACGGTAGAGCTGCCGTAGATGATTCAAATTGGTCAGAAACCAACTGCAAACCTACCTCCGCTGCTTGTCCCACAGCATTAACATGAGATAGCCTAGCTACTTGAATTGTACTATCTCCTTTCTTTCCAGCTCGTATATCTTTTTTAATATACTTATCTGGGAAGAGTGCTTTTATTCTTTCTATAAATGCCATTTTTTAAAGTTTTAAAATATTAAATAAAAAAGGGGAGAATGAACTCCCCTTAATAATTGTCATTCTTAGAATGATCCTCCAGTAACTGGGTTTCTCATTACAATTTTTAGAACTTTAGTTGGATCCTTAACCCAAATAGCTGGCATTGTTTGAGTCATATAAACTCTATAGCCATTGAACTGTCCAGTAGAAGCAAACCCTTGAGTTCGTCCCATGTAGTCCATTGTACCATTTTGGTAGAACCACTTAAGTTGATTATCCCATGATAATTTCAATAAGTGAATGTTATCATTTCCATTCTCAGTTACATCAAAAATGATAAAGCTAAATGAGCTAAGAGGACGTCCATCAATTAATGGGTTCTCAATATCATTAGTATGTAAGTTATCAAATGCTGGGTTAAGTACAAACTTAACATTAGCAAGGAAAGGAATAGTAAAGCTTGTGTAAGCAAAACCAAAATCAAGATCCATACCTTGTCCAGTTACTGCACCAATATCAGAAGCATTTTGAACTAATCCAGAACCATATACTTCATCAGCAATAGCTTTGTTAATTAATTGCATACCACCAATACCAGTCTGTACAATAAGCTGACGCTGTGGGTCTGGCCCCTTGAACTCAACTTTCCCTTGGTAGAAATTGTAAAGTTCAGATTTAAACATATCAAGTGTAAAGCTAGACTTGTTGTATACTCTTTTAAATGAGTTATCCAACTGTGACCAAAGACCAACAGATAAACGAATATCATCCGGACCGTCTTGTCTAATTCTACCACCTTTACCCCACATAAGGTAAGTTTCAATATCATTTGCAATTTTTGACAAATGAGCTGCTTCCATATTAGTAATGAAAGTCTTAGTAAGAGTACCGCTTTCAAAAGCTTCTCTTGCACCTGATTTACCCATAGTAGTTACTAAGTCTTCAATAGAAGATACCGATGGATTATTAGGATCTTGATTAAAGTTTCTCCAGATCTCAGTTACAGGTACTGTACCATCAGCATTCAATCCACCTTTGATCATAAGATCAGCACGAGATGAAATAGAATAATGAACGTGTGCTTCTGCTCCACCTACATAATTGTAGAATTCGCGGAAACCAGATCCTGTCTCAATGTCAGAAAATCTTTCACCATACTCACCACGAGCAGAACCTTTACGGAAATACTTAGTTCCAGGAACCATGTAAAGTGTAGGGTCTAAAGTAGCAGCACTGTTGTTATTTACTAACTGTACAGTATAAATGAACCCGTCACCAGCTGGGATAATATCATCAGCAGTAATGTAAAGTTCAAGTCCATTGTACTTGTCATAAGTAATAATGTCACCATGACCAAATGCACGCTTAGAAAGCTTCACTTGGAAAGTAGTTCCATCTGCACCTACAGGATTTCCACCTGTTAAATCTTGGACAACAAACGGTAGATCTTGTGCAATTGGTGTTTGCCATTTGTACTCACCGCGAGCATTGTCAACTAAAATTGTGTTCTTTCCACCAAAAGACGCCATTTGATAAAGGGGCATTTCAACTTTTTGAGTCATAGCCCACAAATCAACAGGTCCCATATCCATAGGCTCAGAAGATCCAAGCATCTGGGTAAGGTGATAAGAATCAACGTGAGATGAAGCTTTATAAGCAGTATCTCTAAGGAAAATTCCATTGTTTAAAACTGGAGTTGCCATAATTGATTGTTTTGTTATTTGTTATTAATTATATATTTGATTGTTACATCCGTTTAAAAATATTATTAGCTCTTTGAATCTTTCTCTTTGGCTTACTAGATCTTTCCTTTTGATCTACACCTAGAGAATTACCACCACTATTAGATTGCTCAGTCTTCAGCTTTCTTACTGTATCAGCTACAGTTTTTTGAGCTCCTTTCTCCATGATTTTTGATTTATATCCGTTAGGATCTGATAATAACCATAATGCTTCAGTTATTAAATCATAGTTAGGTTCTACAAACTGGTACTTTTCTAATAGGTGACCTAATAAATTTGTGTTATTTCCATTAACTGATGGGTATGCTGGTTGAACAAGTCCATTGAACAGCATTGATTGAGTTTTCTTATCTACTTTAAGATCTCCTACTGTACCACCTTTTAATGTTTCATATACATTTGACATGTATTCTTTAGATGCTTTTTCTTGCTGCTTCTTTTTTAGCTCTTGTTCTTGTAGTTTTTGAGCAACAATTTTCTCTTGCATCTTATCTAATTTTGGTTTAAACTTAGAAGCTTGCTGTTGAAGCTTACCTAAGTCTTTCCAAATTTCAATTTCATCAGCTATTTCTTCTTGAGTTCCGTACCCAGTTGCTGATAAATATTCTGTTATAATTTTTTCTTGGTCCTTTTCTTTATCTAAAGAAAGTTCTTTTGATTCTTCTACATGAGAAAGAGTTTTAAATAAACCCTTTAAATCTTGACCACCATCTGCAACATATCTTGCTGCAACTTTTAATTCTGGAGGAAGCGCATCAAAGAATTTTTTAGGTGTTTCTCTTCTAACTTCATTAGCTTTTTCTTCTAAATTAGCTTGAATTAATTCTTCCCAATCTTTAGCAGAATATTCTTCTAAAGGCTTATCATCATCAAAAGGGACTATCTTATCATCTTTAATAAGTTTAGAAAATACATCACTAATGCCGCTAATCTTTTTTCTACCTCTCGTTTCAGTAGATGTAGTTTCATTTGAAGATTCTAATTCATCATTTTCAGAAGCTAAGTCATCAATAATTGAAGCTACATCTTCAGAACTAGCTTCAGCAACAGGCGCTTCCTCTGGAGCAGCTTCAGCAGCAGGTGCTTCTGCAGCTTCCGTAGTTTCTTCAACAACTGGTTTTTTAACAGGAGTATCAAAACTCATATCTGGTGTTGCACTAGAAAGGTCTGAAAAAATGTTTTTTGGTTTAGATGACTCATCTGCAATAACAACATTATCCGCACCCGCTGGAAAAATTTCCTCTAAGTTTACTTCTTCTGTTGTTACGTTTGTATTCATTGTATTATCACTCATTTTTTGTTGGTTTTAAGAATGTTTATAATCTATACATATATAATATACATGAATCTTTTTATATAAACTTATTTTATTTTAAAAAAAGTAAAGATTTTAAGCAGTATATAGCTAACGCTATTTCTAAGTTTTTAGTAAACTTATATTTAATAAACTTTAGCACCTATATTAAATGCTTCTTGTGATGCTCCGCCTGAATTATTAGCAGTTATTATAAGATATTGATCTATAGTCCAATCAATAGAATATGTATCAAATGTACTACCTGTTTGAAAGTAAGGACAATTATCATCTTGAGTTCCGCTATCTTGAGCATATGTTCCTATAGAATCAACATAAAAATCTCTTCCTACAGTCATAGCTCTAGTAGAACTTTTCATTTTATGAACTTGAACTAAATAATTTGTACCTGATAAATTTGTAGTATCAGAAATGTACATTTTTGCTAAACATTGCGCACCTGCTCCACTTACTATTTTAGTAAACATTGCTTTATAACTAAATACATCTCCTGTAGTAAAACTATTAGCTGGAATAAGAATAGAGTTGAGCCTAACTTGTGCTGTACTTGAACCTGTACCACTTTTATTAACAACTGATGCACTAAAACCTGATCCTGGAACACCTTGAGGCCCTTGCAAACCTTGCAATGCTAAAAAATCCCAATCTGTGTTAGGAGGATCTGGTAAAACTGCTGGAGGAGTTGGTGCTGGAATAGCAAACTTAGCTACATAGCTAGAACCACCAAAAAATACTACATCTCCTTTAGAGTAACCTGCTGTATTATCAAATGCCCCTAAAAAGTTTAAACCTGTAGCTCCTGGAGTACCCGGTACACCCTGAATACCTTGAGGGCCTTGAGGTCCTGTCGGCCCAGTTGCACCTGGCTCACCTTGCGGTCCTGCTAATTGACTTTTTAAAACACTTCCCGCTATTACTTTAGAATCATATTCCGGAAGTTTATTTGCTGAAGTATTTCTCGCAATATGAACTACATCATCATCTTTTATTTCTGATATAAACCTATCTCTATTAATTAAACTTAATATTGTTTGTAGTATTTGCATTATTTATCTTTTTTATCTTTTTTATCTTTTTTAGCTTTTAAATCATATTGATTTTTATTCTCTCTTGCTATTTCAAGTTCTGTATTTGCTATATCTCTTCTAGTTGCTAAAGCCTCTTTATCAACCTGCATTTTATCTTGATCTTGAGATGCCTTCATTGCAAACTGTTCTCTTTTCATATTCATTTGATCTCTATACTGAGATGTTTTTTGAATAGATTCCATAGCATCAGTATAGTCACTTACCAAGTTTTGATTTACATCTTGACCTTGACCATATCCCGCAGCTTTAATTTCGGCAACCGTAATATCTTTTTGTCTTTCTTTTTCATTTTCTTGCTGTTCAAACTGAAGTTTCATTTGTTCTTCTTGTTGTTTAGCTTGAATTTGTTGTTGTTGCATCTCCTGTTGCTGCTGCATCTCTTGCTGTCTTTGAGCTTGAGTTTTCATTTCAGCATCTTTAAGAATATCCGAAACTTCTGCAATAGATTCAGCTTTAATAACATTACCTAAATCATAGATGCTAGCACCTGTTGTATTATTAGTTAATGCCATTTGCTTCAGTTGATCAAGAACTGCTCTATGATTTGTTTTTGTTGTAGCAAAAATATTAAAGTCTCTAAGTAATAAATCAGTACCATTTATTGTAAAGTTTACTTTCTCAGCTTTAGAGCTAATATATTGAAGTCTTATACTTGGATTGTTACTATAATAAAACTGAGCTAAATCAGTTCTCATTTGATGAACTCTAGGCATTAGATGATCAGAGTGTTGAGTAAAATAGATTTCTGTTTGAGCATATGACTGATTAAGAGCTTGTGTAACACCTGTTGCTGTTTCTTGTGCAACTGGAGCACCAAGTCTTTGTGGGTTTATACCAATAGCATCAAAAGCTTGTTGTTTAAAATAATTAGCTAATTGTATCCTAGACATTAATCTACTAGTCTGCTCCATATTTAGAGTCTGATAGTGATTAAAGTTTGTAGCATTTTCTGTATTTGTAATAGATGTATCTAAGGGAAGCATGCTAAAATCTTTCATAGCAGTCCATGCTTTAGCATAATTATTTTTACCCCAATCTTCATCCATTGAGTGTCTGGGTAATGCATTCTGGTCAAACATTATAACTGTACCAAGTTCATCAACTAAGATATCTGCAATTTGATTATTAACCATATTATAACCAACTTGATAAGCCTTCATTAAATCAACTAATGAAGTTGACTTTGTATTTCTATCAGAAAATACCCTTCCTTCTATAGGGAGTTTGCATCCGTAAAGTGTACTATTCCCTTTAAACTGAAAAGGAACGCGTCCAGGCTTCTTTCTATTAATACCTAAGTATATTGGATTTATATTATCTCCCATATTAGATCTCCAAAATGCAGGTAGATTTGGTCCAATTTTTACACCACCGCAAACTTCATTTATCCATATCCACTCAACATGCTCACCATAAACTAAGTTCTCTTTACTTTTTTGTTTAAATATTGAAGTATCATATATAGGTTTTTCTGTAACCTTAAATGTTTCATCAATTATTTCTTGAAATATCTCCCCTGTTTTATCAATCTTTGTAAGATGTCCTACTTTTCTTTGAGTTTTCCAATAAGTTGTTGTTACACGCATTAACTCAGCTTCACCCCATGTGGTAACATCATCGCTTTCATTTAGAATCATACTAACAATATCACCACCTCTAGCAGGATCATCAGACCAATTACTTACAAATTGTCTATATGCCAAACCTGGCTGATTAGTATTCCACTCATGTGATCTGGAAGCATCATAATAAGATCCATCATTTTGCATACCATTGACCTGATATAGTGCGGATCTTGCGGGATAAATCTCTTGCAATGAGTGAAGCTGACCTTCATTCATTAAATATCCATACTTATCTATAACATCTGCAACAGTCATTAAATCAACTTTACCTGCAAAGTTTGAATCTGATATATATCTTACATCTGGTGACTTTTGATAAAATGTTAAAACAGGATTCCATAGTTCAACATCATAATCATCTTCATACATTTTAAAATGCCAAAACTCTCTATCTGTAATAAGCATATCTCTAAAGCCTCTTTCCTCAAGCTCTTGCATTTTAAATCTTTCTTCATCAACATTTAATTGATGACTAGCCCACTCTTCTACCAAACTTCTATAGTCTTTAGAAAAGAAATCTTCTATCTCAGGAAGAGACTTTAAATTTTCAGGTGACATTTGCTGTTGAACTTCTTCTGATTGAAAATCAGCTCCCATCTCTAACATCTTTGACATAAGTTGAGCTTGTGCATCCGCTAAAAGATTTTCTTCTACCATTGCTCGTTTCTGCTCAAGCATTTCATTATAAGAAAGATCATCTACAGCTCTAAATTGAACTTTAGAATATCTTTTTTCAAACTCACCACACAATACGTTAACAACATTAGGTATGATTGGATAAAACTTTAGCTCAAGTGCACTTTCATCTTCTTTTGTAAGCACATCTATTAATTGCCTTTGCTCATTATCTTCTTCAACAATATAATCAGTCTTGTCAATTATACCCTTTGCCAGTTTATAATTTTTTAAAAGCTTTCTTGCATTTCTTCTTAGAAACTCTAAGCCTTGTAATTCAAGCCAATCTAAGTTCCAAGCATACCAATCATCATCTTTCTTTTTTGCAGGAAGAAATTGTATTGGTTGAGTTAAGCTGGAAGATGTTGGATATCCGTCACCTTTAGCTCCATTTTTTAACTGTAATGCATTAAATACTTTCATAGTTATCTTAAGTTCTTAAATCCTGATCTAGGTTTCTTAGTACGCATAGATTTATTACGTCCTAAATTTCTAAACGGACTACTCTTTAATTTATACAAATTTTCTGACTTTTGCAAGGGTTTCTCGCTTTCTCTTCTCTTTGCGTAACCCCTGTTTGCTTGTTGAACTTTAACAAAAGCAACTAAAGCTGAAAAGGCAACAAGTCTATCCACGTTTAATCCCGGATAGTATTGTTGCATTTCTTTTAACAACATTGGATCTGGTATTCTTTCAATACCTAAAGTCTTCTTTATAACATTACCATCGTCATCAACTTCTTGATCTATTTCTTCTCTTAAAAATTCTATAGCATATGATATAAGATGTGATTTAAACAATGTACCTGTATTTTTCCAACCATATTCTGAATATACAGATCTGTTTGATCCAATGTCTTTTAAAAATACCATTTGGCTCTTAGGTACTAAATACTTTTGCTTCTTTTTAGATACCATGTAGTTTATAAAATGACTAATATTGTTTTCAACTACGGTCCAAGCATTATACCATTCAATTATTAAAAGTAATTGCTCGTGAGTTTTATTTATATCATCATATCTACCTGACCAAGCACATACAAGTTTATCAGGTTCAACAAAAGTTTCAATGCCGTCTAGAGTTTCTCTTCTTACCTCTACTGCATTTTTATAAACAAAGATACTACACAATGAATCGGAGGTTGTTGTTTTACCTTCAGATACAGGGTCAATAGATGCATAGTACATACCAAACTCAGGATTCTTTACAGGTCTTTCATAAACAACAGGAATACCTCTCTTATCTTGCATCTTTTTATCTACCGGAAACTGTGATATTGGATTTCTTCTGCTGATAGATGCTGTTATACCATCTTGAGTTCTTTCAAGTTCTATATGTTCGTATGAATACTCTTTATCTTCAATTTTTTTAAGCTGCTTAGATATTATACCTTGTGGAAATATAGATTCTTTTCTATAAGCAAATCCTTCTGCAATATTTGTTGGTTTTTGGGATATCCTTAGTTGGTATTGTTCAGGATTTAATTTATTTTTCCAATCTTCTCTTTCAGCCATTATAGCCTCTAAAGCTTCTTCTACTTTAGAGTTACCAAACTCATCAATATACGGTGGCATAGACCATTGCTCTGGAATAAATAAACCAGATAAACCAATAGTACCATCTTTGTCTAAAAGATCTGTTTTAACAGGATATATATCATTATTTATAGGATTAAGAATCATATCCTTAAGAGGATTACATTGATCTAAATCACCAACAGATCCTGCTGCAATAAATTGACCTGTAGTCATCATACCGGAAGACATTGCAGGACGCAAATACTCATATGTATCTGCCATCTTAGGTGCAATACCTGCCTCCTCATGAAAGAAGTAAGTTGTTGGTCCCCCTACTCCAGTTGTTGCATTCTTTTCAAATGATGCACCTTGTATTTTAGATTTTAAACCTTTACTTGTTTTTCTATTACCTACTCTAACTTCAATCTGTTGCTGCCAAAGTAAAACCTTTTCCGGGTTACTCGGTCTATACCAAGCAGTATGCTCATTAAGAAAGTCTTTATATTCTTCCAAAAACTTCCAGGATCCCTTATCATTTATGTAATCTTTAAGGCTAGCTCCAATCTTACATACACTACCTTCTTCAAACCAGTATGTGTTTATGATTTTACCCATGTGAAAGTAAGAAGAAGCTATCTGACGTTTTTTGAATATAGCAGCATGTTTATTGCTAAGTTCTGCTATTACTTCATATAGAGCCATATGATATTGAGCATCTCTAACTTTAGCAAAACCATATGCCTTCTCCTCCTTATCATATATAGGAAGAAAGTTTAACCACATATAATAATCCCTAGTTAAGTACCAAGTTTTATTGTTATTCTGGTATATTACACCAAGCCTGCATTTTGCTTTTTCCGCATCCCAATATTTTCTAAAGTCTTTACCTCCATTTGGGGCATTTAAGTATACACCCGTAGTATTAAATTTTCTAGCTTCTTGATTAAATATTTTAGATGTTTCATCAAATTCATATTTACCAGGCTCCTTAAATAAAGGCAATAAAAAATCTAACCACTCCCGATCAGTGTCAAAAGTGGTTGTTGTCCAATCTCCATTTAAATATGTAGGAACTATTCTCACATTTCTACTATTGCAAGTATAGTATCAACATTAATTAGCTGATGATTTTTACCATCATGTTTCATACTAACTCCTTCTGCATATTCCGCATACTTAACAATATCCCCAACCTTTACAGATGTTACATCCTGACCTATAGCAATTACATCTGCCATATAATCTTTTGATGTATTCGGATTTATAATATCAGTACCTGGGAAAAATTCCTGCGGCTGTCTATCCTTGATTAATACTTTTCTACCTATTGGTGTTACTTTCATTGGTTTTTATTTACATTTGATCGTAGGCCAACCCTTGACCTCCCCTTACTGATGATTGTTGCTCATCTTTTAAATCTTTATATGCACCTTTAAATGACTGCCTAATGCTATCAAAGTCCTTAGCAACGGCTCTTATTTGGCTAATATTACCATCTCTGCCATCTGTTATCTGAGTATTAGCCATATATGTTGCCATATTGTCTAAAGCCTTCTTAATACCCATATATGCACGCATTGTAGGTGTTTCATACAGTTTATTGCACATATCTAATGCTAATCTTATTTTACTGTCTTCAGTAGACTCTTCTAAAGCCACCTCTTCTATGATAATATCTTCTTTCTCATGCTCTGGCAAATGAAAGAAAGGATTCATATCTGGATTAGGACAGCTCATATAGAATAAGTATTTGAATATACTTAAATGACTATCTGGATACTCATCCATTATATCCTTTAAAAAGTTTAAACTATAACAGTGTTCTGTTAAAACAAGAGCTCCATTATCTATTTCAAAAAGTTTTATTAACATATTAGTATGTTTTGTAAAGTGTAAATTGATGAGTGTAAATAATATCACTTGTACTTGCTTGATTCCATTGAACTAAAATATCTAATGTAAGATCAATTGTTGTATCTAATATTTCAGTATCATTAAATGCCACACCCTCATAACTACCTGTATTTCTATTATATATAAAATTACCATTTGATTTTACAGTCCCAAGTGCACCTATTGCAGCTATTGTAAAATCAATTTCCATTTCCCAAGATTGAGTAGTTGCTGCTTCTAACGATATTAAACCTGTTGTTGCTAATATAATACCATCAGCTTTTGCAGTAATTGTTATCTCATGATTATTCAATGTAGAAATAACACCGCCTATTTTACCATGATAGCTATCCCCTATTTCAAAAGTATTTGCGGGCACAGTTAAAGAACCTACTCCAGATCCCACTATAGTTGATTCTGTTGTTGTATTTGTAACTATAGGTCCTTGTTGCGTTTGAGAATATAGCCCTATGCTAGGTAAAGCAACACCACCTGGCAATAATGCTGCAAATTCAGCAGGTGTCATATTGATTATAATAGATTGTGTTGAGCCAGTTAACCAAACTTCAGTAATATCATCTCTTAAGGAAACGTTTGAAGTACGTATATCTCCTATAATATATTTAGAATATGATGCAACTAAAGATAAATCTAAACTTATTTGCTTTCTAACTAATTCTTTTGGATTTGTACCGTAAGGGCTAGATTGAGTCAGTATAGTTCTTACTGCAAAACCATCTAATATTGTATATGCCATTATCTTTTTTGTTTTAACCAATTTATTAAAGCAATAACTTCAGCTTTTAAATATGGTAGTTCATACATTTTTATCTCATCTAAAACAGGTTCTCCGTTTATATGCTCATTGATCGGATACCCATTTTTATCCTCACCTAATTGTTTAAACTTTACATGTTGAACTATAAGTTTACCTATTTTAAGTTTAGGATTGTGCTTTTTAATAATATACGCATAAATACTAAGCTGTAGATTATAATGATTCAAATTACAGTCATCCAAATGACCTACTGGATTATACATCATCTTTGTTATACCTTCCCAGTTTGTAAATCCCTTTTCTTTAATCTCCTTATTTGTCTTATAATCAGTGATATTAATTGTATTATTTACAATCTCAACTAAATCAGCTTGACCGCATAAAGCAGCGGACTTTAAATAAACAAAATGTTCAGGATAAACACCATCTTCTAATTTTTGCTCTGGAGCAACCTTAACTCCTGAGTTATCAATAATTGGTTTTACAATAGGCATTTTAACACCATACCTTTCAATAGTATCTAAAGATAAAAGATCAGCTTCCCTTTGATTATGATAAAAATTACCAAGCTTAATTGCTCTTTGTGATTCATTATCCCAAGCTTGTAGTATTTCTTTTGGTGTCATACCATACCATTTAGACTTTTTGTTTTTACAAGACTTTTTTGCTTGAGCTTTAGCATCAAAAGGAGGCTTAAACATCCCTATAAATGATGTAACACTAGTCCATTTTATTTCTTCCCCAACACTTTCATAAACATGACCATCTTCTTTAAATATTAATCCCATTATTTCTATTTATTTAAGTTAAATGCTTTACATACTGCATTACCAAACTCACTATCATTAGGATACTTATCTCTAAGCTCTTGCAACCTTATATGAGTCATATTTGTATATTTAACAGATACATCGTGTGTTGAGTTTGTATATTCACGAGTATCTCTAAGCTTATCCATATATTTTTTCAATTTACTCGCCATCATTTAATTTTTCAATTAATAAATCTTCTTCATCTTCACTCATTATAGCGGGCCACTTACCTCTAGGGCATTCTGAAGATAAAGATCTTGTCTTTAACTCTAAACTGCATCCACATTCAGCACAACAAGGTTCTGTACCTGACATCAAACAATGTAAACCTTCTCTATCTAGGGCTGTGCATTGTTTGCATATGTCAAATCTTGCCTCAGCTTCAGCTTCTATATGCTCTTGTTTAAAGATATTGTTCTTTATACCTTCTAATATCTGTTTACTATTCTTAAATGCTTTTAAATACTTACTCAGCCCCATTTCTTTTCTTTTTAAATTCTTGTTTTGCTACAATATTTGCTTGTATTTTATCTTTTAGTTCTTCCATCTTAAGTATCTTAGCTTTCATTGAAATAGTTCTATCATAACCTTTGTAAGTATTATTTTCAAACTCTCCAAGTTTACTTTTATAAGCCTTAATTGACTTATCTAGTCTAGCCTTTCTTATTTTAAATGTACCCAAACCTTCAACAAAAATATTTGGGTGATCTAATGAACTTAATGCTTTTCTAACCTTACCATAATAAAATGCTATAAAATCTTCCACAACATTCTCATGTATATTTAATTCAGTTGCAATATCCTTTCTAAATTTTTTATGATTCTTTGGATTCATTACCTAATATTTTAAAATCTAGTAAAACGATTCCTGTAGTTTGAACCTTTATATCTTTAGATAAAGAAATAGTTTTTCTATTTACACCTGTTTTAATCAATAAATTCTTTTTCTCTGCTTTTGTTATTGCATTTCTAGCAGACTGAGGGCTTTTAAATATATTTAAGTCTGTAATTATTTTACAAAAAGCCGGTATATCTACATTATCATTTTTTGCAAGCTCACATAGACATTCTAAATCAGCTGAACTAATTTGAATTCTATTAAAAAAGCAATGAGTTAAAATTTGATACTTTATTGTATCATTTAAACTCGTTTTTATTTTCTTATCTACTTTATTTACAATTGCCATAATTAAAAACTCATTATCATATCAATCATATCAGGATCTGGATAAATATCCATCTTACCTTTTCTAACATTGGTATGAGATAGTAAACCTTTTATTTTCCCATAATAAGCATCCTCTTGAAATTCAAATGCTTTTATTGGACCATACTTCTTTATAAATTGCTGTAATCCTATACGCATATCAATACCGTCTCTTTCTTGAATGTATTTTAACAACATATGCGTTTGTTCAACCTGCTTTGATGAATATTTATGCCAAAACTGACGTCCTTTAAAAGCCTTTTCAAGTTCAATAACTTGATCAGGATGCGCCTTTTTACCAACATAACTATTATGAGCATCATCAAGATAACCAATAGAACATATTTCTAATCCAATAGAGTGTCTGTTCATATATCCTGATCCAACTTTGCCTAAATGCCAACCATATCCATCTTCAGGAAATGCTTGCACCATAATACCATCATATTCATCATCACCTGTTCTATAGTTTTCACCACCTAAAACAAATTCCGTAGCAACACGCCCTCTTTTATCTCTCCCCCAATAATCTATGCATGCATAAGGATTTGATCCTCCAGCTGTATGATGTAAGAACATGTATTCATTCTTAACATTCTTTTTTAGATATTCAGTTTGCCCTAAATAATATTTATGTATTCTTTGACCAAAGTTTGTTGTAAACCATTGACCTTCTCCATCAGTATCTTCATCAACAGCTTCTAAGGTAGGCTTGACAACTTGTAAAAGTTGCCAAGTATTTCTACCTACAATTCCATCTACCTTGATATCATTTTCTAATTGATATCTTATAACAGCTTTTTTAGTACCAGATCCAAATATACCATCTGCTTTAATACCCAATAGCTGCTGTAGTTTTTTTACAGAATCACCTCTTGAACCTTTTTTAAGCAGTTGCATTAATCTCTTTTTAAGGTTCTTTGAACTTCTTTCTCTTCTCCTTCTTCTCCTGGACCATAAGCTTGAGCCATGAATGCCTGAGCTTGTAATCTTTTAGCTCTAGTCTCCTCAATCTTTGTCATTAACTCTTCATACTTAAGTTGAGTCTCAAGATGAGGTATTTGACTTTCATAATACTTTGTGATCTTTTCTCTTCTCTCAGCAATTTCTTTTTCTGTTAGCTGAGTCTTAACACCTTCTTCAGGTGCCTCTGTTTCTGTAGTTGCCATATAAATTAAAATTTGGTTTATATGACCAAGATACAAAAAAAAGTTTAAATGCCAGAAGTTTAATTCTTTATTTTCTTCAGTACTACGTTTCCGTTAACTTCTAAAACAAAACCTTTATAAGATTTTTTTACTTCTTGACCTAACATATTATACAGCTTACTTTTATTACTTTCACGATAAAGGTAAATAGGAATAAACGATTCTTTTGCGCCATCTATATCTGTTTGCTTAAGCTTATAATAGACATAATTAAATAACACATCTTTATCTAGATATTCATAATTAATAACACTATTACTAAATCCTGCTGCTGGTATCTCATTAAGTAAATCCCAATCTTGTCCATTGTCAGATCTATACACACTAAAATAATCAGATTGGAATTCAGAAGCTGTTGACCATTTTAATAGCTGACCATCGTCCACTACATCTCCAGAGAAGTCTAACAGCTCTACAGGCAAAGGTGTAGGATCATATATATCTAAAAAATTAACATGTGAGTACTTACCATTAAGATTACCTGTACCAGATGTATTCAGAACAAACGCAAGAGCAATCGTTGTATTGGGTAGAGTAACTGAATAAAACCCATTAAGATTAGATATATCATAGAAAAACCAACCATTGTCATAAAAATACAATCCAAAAACATCACCATTACGGACAACACTCTCCTGACTCCAAAGTAGCTCGACACTTGACCATGTACTAAAATCATAGATTGGGCTTTGGAATACGTAGAACTCACCCGCCAAATAGTTTCCTGTAATATTAAAGCAAAGATCACCAGCATGGGAACCAGTATTACCTCCGGGGCTAGTCCACTCACCAGTATTGTCAAAACTATCAAACGGTTCACTAATTTGTCCATATCCTATAAAGCAATATAACAATAAACTAATTACTAAACTCTTCATCCATTATTTTTTTTAATTCTGCACACCTTAAATAATATTCCGGTTGATCCATATCCACATAGTAATCAATAATATCCTGAATATCTTTTTTGGTTGGACCGTCAGAAGGATCATAAGACATAAGAGTACTAATACCAAACTTATGCTTCTCAGTCAACAAATCCTCAAAAGTTAATTCATTTGTCAATACCGCATAAGAGTTTTCATACGCAATATCTAACATTGCTTGCTCCATTAGTATTCTTTGCTCATCCGTAATACCACTGTGCTCTTCCTCTGGTTCTTCCATGTGTTACTTCTTTATACAACAAGATACAAAATTTCTATCCCCCATCCAAGCTTCAACAAAACATACCCCCCGCCCTTACTCAAAAAATTTTATACCCCTATTCCAAAATTGTATGTGTTGCATATGCG
>Ga0208793_1000231_pt1 | contig 39324 bp, 36 predicted proteins | sample 17_taG_FD_184092 | JGI IMG/M metagenome (GOLD analysis project Ga0208793, IMG submission 184092) | Marine viral communities from the Subarctic Pacific Ocean - 17_ETSP_OMZ_AT15314 metaG (SPAdes) (version 2) | ecosystem: Environmental > Aquatic > Marine > Oceanic | place: Pacific Ocean | collected... | reverse complement strand
ACGATGAAGCGGGTAAATGGGAAAAACCAGAAAACATCCTCAACAACTGGAGGGTTACAAAAACAACATTAAGATTAGGTTCAAGAGTTATAGGTAAATGCATGATGGGTTCAACATCTAATGCATTAGATAAAGGTGGAGAAAACTTTAAAAAACTTTATAATAACTCAAATGTAACTGAAAGAAATAAAAATGGACAAACACAATCTGGACTATATAGTCTTTTTATTCCAATGGAATGGAATTTTGAGGGTTATATAGATGAGTATGGGTTTCCTGTATTTGACACACCTACAGAAGAAATAAAAGATTCTTACGGAGATATAATTGATACTGGCGTTTTAGATAGTTGGGAAAACGAAGTAGAGGGATTAAAGAATGATCCAGATGCATTAAATGAATTTTATAGACAATTCCCAAAAACAGAATCTCATGCTTTTAGAGATGAGTCAAAAAACACTTTATTTAATCTTACAAGAATATATGAGCAAATAGATTACAATGACTCTTTTGCTATAAAAACCTCAGTTACAAGAGGTAATTTTCATTGGAAAGCAGGTAAAAGAGATACAGAAGTTATTTTTTCTCCTGAAACAAAAGGAAGGTTTTTTCTTTCTTGGATTCCTTCTCCTGAAATAAGAAACAATGTTATAGATAAAAATGGTAAAAAGTATCCAGGAAATAAACACTTAGGTTCTTTTGGAGGAGATTCATACGATATATCTGGAGTAGTAGGAGGAGGAGGGTCAAAAGGATCAGTACATGGAATGACTAAGTTTCACATGGAAGATGCTCCTACTAATATGTTTTTTCTAGAGTATATTTCTAGACCTCAAACTGCTGAAATATTTTATGAAGATGTTTTAATGGCTTTGCATTTTTATGGAATGCCTATATTATTAGAAAACAATAAACCTAGAATTTTATATTATCTAAAAGAAAGAGGATACAGAGCTTTCTCTCTTAATAGACCTGATAAACATAGAAACGTTCTATCGAAATCTGAAAAAGAATTAGGCGGCATACCGTCTTCATCAGCAGTAATTTCTGTACATGCTGAAAACATAGAAAGTTATATTGAAGGGCATGTAGGAGTGTTAAGAGATGAGGGAAATATAGATTATGGTAGTTGTGGAAATGTTTTTTTTAACAGGACTTTATTGGATTGGGCAAATTACGATATCAATAACAGAACTAAATTTGATGCAACAGTAAGTTCTGGGTTTGCTATTATGGCAAATCAGTCTACTATTAGGAAGGGTGGAGAAAAACGTAATCAAATAAATCTTAACTTTGCAAGATACAGTAACAAAGGTTTTGTTAGTGAAATTATTAAATAAATATGATAAATAAGCCAAGATTCGGATCTGGTGGTGGTTTCCCAAACCAGTTTGTATCAGACATCGAAAAAGACACTTATGAATATGGTATTCGTGTAGGTCAAGCTATAGAATCTGAATGGTTCTCTAGAGACTACGGAAGTAGTATGTACGGAGAGTTACGTTCAGAGTATTTAAAAAGAAGATTATACGCTAGAGGAGACCAACCAGTAGAGAAGTATAAAAATGAATTAGCTATTAATGGTGATTTATCTTATCTTAATCTTGATTGGACTCCAGTACCTATTATTCCCAAGTTTGTAGATGTAGTTGTTAATGGAATATCTAATAGATTATTAGATGTGAAAGTAGAGGCTGTAGATGATTTATCATCCATGAAGAAACAAATGTTTCGTAATGAAATGTATACTGATATGGTTGGTAAAGAGATACTAACTATGGTTAAAGACGAAACTGGAGTGGATGCTTTTAACAATCCACAAGATGAAGTTCCTGATACTGAAGAAGAATTAAATCTATATATGGATTTAAGATATAAGCAAGCTATAGAGGTTGCTGAAGAGACTGCAATTAAAACAATCCTTGAAATTAACGAATATGAAGAAACAAAAAGGAGAGTAGATGAGGATAATGTTGTTTTAGGTATATCTGCTTTAAAACACTCTTTTGATGTTCATGACGGAGTTAAGATAGAATATGTTGACCCAGTTAATTTTGTTTACTCACCTACGGAAGACCCTAACTTTAAAGATTGTTATTATTTTGGTGAATTGAAATCAGTTCATGTTACAGAGTTAAAAAAAATAAATCCAGATCTTACTCAAGAAGATATTGAAAAAATATCTAAACTTGCTAGCAGATTTGACGGATATAGAAGTACACAGAATTTACAAACACAGAGTGGATTAGATAAATCTAATGTTTCTTTATTGTATTTTTGTTACAAGACAGACAAGGAGATTGTATACAAAGTAAAAGAAACTGCAAACGGTGGTCAGAATCCAATTGAAAAGGATTCTTCATTTAATCCACCAGAAGAAAGTCAAGAAAGATTTAAAAAAGTATCTAGAAGAATAGATGTTTGGTATGAAGGAGTATTAGTTATGGGAACTAATCACTTGTTAAAATGGGAAGTTATGGCTAATATGGTTAGACCTAAGTCAGCTTTTCAAAGAGCATTACCTCCATATATTGTTTCTGCTATAAAAATGTCTAAAGGAAATATAGATTCTTTAGTTAAAAGAATGATTCCTTTTGCAGATCAAATACAATTAACTCATTTAAAATTACAACAAGTCGTTGCAAAAATGATACCAGATGGTGTATTTATTGATGCAGATGGTTTGAATAGCGTTGATTTAGGTAATGGAGCTTCATACAATCCTTCAGAAGCTTTATCTATGTACTTCCAAACAGGTAGTGTTATAGGTAGAAGTTATACTGAAGATGGAGACTTTAATAATGCTAGGGTTCCAATTCAAGAGCTTACAAGTAGTGGTTCTAATGCAAAGATTCAAAGTCTTATTGCTATGTATAACTACCAACTTAATATGATAAGAGCTGTTACTGGAATCAATGAAGCTAGAGACGGTTCAACACCAAGCGAGCATTCTTTAGTGGGTGTTCAGAAGTTAGCTGCTTTGAATAGTAATACAGCTACAAGACATATTGTACAGTCAGGAATTACAATTACAAAAAGAATTGCTACCGCTGTTTCTTATAGAATATCTGATATTATGATGTATTCTGATTTTGCTGATGATTTTGCAAAAATGATTGGTAAAAACAACATGGCTGTTGTAGAAGAAATATTAGGGGTTCATTTGCACGACTTTGGTGTGTTTATAGAAATAGAACCAGATGAAGAAGAGAAAGCTTTATTAGAACAAAACATTCAACAATCTATTCAATCTAAGGTTTTAGACTTAGATGATGCAATTGACATAAGAGCTGTTAAAAATGTAACTCTAGCAAATTCTTTACTTAAGATAAGAAAAAAGAAAAAAAGAAAAGAAGACTTAGATACTCAGCAACAAAATATTCAAATGCAAAGCAAGGCTAATGCCGAATCAGCTCAAGCTGCGTCTCAAGCAAGAGTACAGGAAGAGCAACAAAAATCTCAATTAGAATCTCAAATGGTTCAAATGAAAAATGATTTAGAGATGAAGAAGATGCAGGCTGAGAAAGAGATTCAAAAAGAATTAATGCAAATGAAACATCAGTTTGACTTACAATTAAAACAAATAGAAACAGACAATGTTTCTAATAAAGAGAAATATAAGGAAGACAGGAAAGATAGTAGGACAGATAAACAAGCTACTCAACAAAGTAGGTTGATTAGTCAAAGAAAAAAAGACCTACCTCCAGTTGACTTTAATAAATCAGGAGATGCTAACCAAATAATGAATAATTTAAGTGGTCAAATAGCTCCAGAAAACATGTAGTTTTTTTAACTAATTTTGTAGAATAATTTAAATCTAATCTAATATGAACAAAGACGATCAAGACGTTGACTATAAGGTCAACTTATCAAATCCACCTGTAGAAGAACAGGGTGAAGAAAATAAAGAAGAAGAGGCTGTTGAGAATCAAGAAGCTGAATCTAAAGAAGAAGAGGCTGTTGAACAACAGGGTGAAGAAAAAAAGGAAGAGGTAGAGGAAGAACCTACACCAGTTTCCAAAGAAGAAATGATTGCAGAGTACCTTACTAATAAATACAGTATGGGACTTGAAGATCTAGATAACGTTCTTTCAAATAAAAACAAGAATGCTCAAGTTTTACCTGAAGAGGTTGAAAAGTATTTAAAGTTTAAAGATGAAACCAAAAGAGGTTTAAAAGATTTCGTAAAGGCTAATGAAGATTTTAGTGATTACGATGAGTCATCTTTATTAAAAGAGTACTACAGACAATCTAATCCAGAGCTAGATGATTCTGATATTAATTATTTAATAGAAGATAAGTTTGCTTTAGATGAAAGTGTTGACACAGACACAGATAAGAGAAGGAAAATTCTTGAGAAGAAACAAGAGCTTTATAAAGCTAAACAGTATTTTGAGCAAACAAAGGAAAAATACAATGCTCCACTTGAGTCAAGTATGGAGGGTATTCCAGAGAAAGCAAAAGAGGCTGTTGAGTTTTATCAGCAATATAACGATGAAAAGGCAAAGGAGCAAGAAGTAATCTCTAGACAAAGACAATCTTTTGAAGAGAAAACTTCTAAGTTTTTTAACAATGAGTTCAAAGGTTTTGAATTTAAAATTGGTGAAAAAACATTAAACTTTCAACCTAAAGACAAACAAGAAGTTGTAGACAAGCAATTAAACTTGAACAATTTTATTAATTCGTTTTTAGATGACAAAGGTGTTCTAAAGGATGCAAAGAAGTATCACACCGCTTTAAACATGGCTATGAACCCAGAGGCTTATGCTAAGTTCTTTTATGAACAAGGCAAATCCGATGCGGTAAATGACGTGGTTAAAAAAGGTAAAAACATAGATATGAATGTGCGTTCTAAGGTTGATTCATCAAAACCAGGAGCAAAATACAGAGTCGTAGAAAGCGGCAAAGGATTTTCATCTGGATTGAGAATTAAAAAAAAATAATAAACGCTTAAAAATTTAAAAAAATGGCACAATCTATTAATTTTGACGGGTCTGCAGGAGCACAAATCAGTGGTTCTACATCCCTAACGCCTGCACCAGGAAAGAGCTTAGGTAACGCTAACTATCTTTCTAATGCAGATTACACATTTGCACAACAATATTTACCAGACTTGTATGAACAAGAGTTTGAAAGATACGGTAATCGTACCGTAGCATCTTTCTTAAGAATGGTAGGTGCAGAAATTCCTTCTTCTTCTGATTTAATCAAATGGAGTGAGCAAGGAAGATTACATATTCAAGCTTCAGGTACTGTTACAGATGCAGAAGAAATTACTGTAGCTGGACATAGCTTTAGAGAAAACCAAACAATTATTGTTTCAAAAGCTGGAAGTCAGGCTAAATGTCTTATTACTGCTGTAGCTACTGATACGATTACTGTTAAAACTTTCGCATCTTTAGATTTATTCAACGTAGCTGGAACTGACGCTGCTGGACCATTTGATGACAATGACGCTGTAAAGCTTTTTGTTTTCGGTTCTGAATTCAAAAAAGGTTCTGCTGGAATGGTAGGTTCTTTAGAAGCTGATTTCGAAGCTAAAGAGAACAGTCCAATTATCATCAAAGACAAATACGAAGTATCTGGATCTGAGATGGCACACGTTGGATGGGTAGAAGTAACTAGCGAAGGTGGAGCAAACGGATATTTATGGTACTTAAAATCTGAGTCTGAAACAAGATTAAGATTTGAAGACTATTTAGAAACTTCAATGATTGAAGGAGAGCCTGCTGCTGCTGGTTCTGGAGCTGCAACAGCTGGGTACAAAGGTACTAAAGGTCTTTTCTATGAAGTAGAAAATGGCGGAAACGTAACTACAGGTACTATTGACTCAAGAGAAGATCTTGAAGACATCGCAAAAGTTCTTGATAAAGAAGGAGCGATTCAAGAAAATGTAATGTTCGTAAATAGAGCAACATCTTTCGATATAGATAAAGTATTAGCTGCACAAAACAACAATGGAGCGTCTACTGCATCTTACGGATTATTTGACAATGACGAAGACATGGCATTAAACCTTGGATTCTCTGGATTCCGTATTGGTTATGACTTTTACAAGTCTGACTGGAAATACTTAAACGATGCTACTACTAGAGGTAACATTGGAGGTATTGATGGTATCATTGTTCCTGCTGGAACAGTAACTGTTTACGATCAAGTTCTTGGAGAAAATGCTAAGAGACCATTCTTACATGTTCGATACAGAGTATCTCCTACTGAAGACAGAAAATATAAGTCTTGGGTAGTTGGTTCTGCTGGTGGAGCTGCAACTAGCGGTGATGACAAAATGGAAGTTCACTTCTTGTCTGAGCGTGCTCTTTGTACAATGGGAGCTAACAACTTCATTTTAATGAAGTAGTAATAACTTAGGGGGAACGCTAATTAAGTTTTCCCCCTTTTTTTTAAATTAAATTTAATCTTAAATAAAATGGCAACAAGAAATGCAACAAAAGCGTTTGGATATAACTCTTTATTACCAAACCTAGAGCAAAAACAAAGAGTTTTTGTAATAAAGGAGAATAAGTCTCCTATCCGTTTAATGATAGCGGTAAAACACACATCAAGAAAACCTTTAACTTTTTTCGACGGGAAATTAAACAGGGCACTTAGGTATGCAACTAATCAGTTAACTCCATTTATGGACGAGCAAGATGGTGTTGTTACTATGGAGCCTATCGTTTTTGATAACGGTACTTTAATTGTTCCTGAATGGAATGTTAATTTGCAGAAGTTTTTATTAATTCATCCTCAGTTTAACAAAACTTTTTTTGAATTAGATAAAGAAGCAAATGCAAGTAAAGAGGTTGAAAGCATATACTCAGAATTAGATGCTCAAATAGAAGCTAAGAATCTTAATATTGATGATTTAGAAGCTATAGCTAGAGTATGTATGAAGGGAAGTGTATCTTTAATGACTTCTTCAGAATTAAGAAGAGATATGATTATATGGGCAAAGAAACACCCGTCTGAATTTATGTCTTTATTAAATGATGAAAACCTTAAATTAAGAAACATAGCTGTAAGAGCAGTAGAACAAGGTATATTACATATTAATAGTGACAATAGGACTGTCGTATGGAAGGACAAGAAGAAAGAGAAAATAATGGTCGCTCCTTTTGGAGAAAACGTTTATAGTTCTCTTGGTTTATTCTTTAAAACAGACGAAGGTCTTGATGTTTTACAAAACATTACAAACAAATTATAATTACTTTATCACTTAATAACAGAAGGGGTCGCAAATTGTGACCTCTTTTTTTTTGTATTTTTGTAAAAAATATATCCTATGATAAATAGCGTAAGAAATACTGTTATGTTTTTGTTGAATAAAGATAACAGAGGATATGTGTCTCCTTCTGAGTTTGATTATTTTGCTAAACAAGCTCAATTAGAAATATTTGAGTCTTACTTTACTGAATATTCTAAGGCTCTATTAGCTCAAAACTCTAGAAAAAGAGGGTTGAATTATGGGGACTCTGTTGCTCATATACAAAACAAAATTGACATATTTTCAAAAAACCAAGCATTAACTTATTTTGATGCAAGCCCAACTTCACCTGGTGGAGAAGAAGATTACTTTGTCGTTCCTTCAGATTTATATAAGTTAATAAACTTAACTTATGCAGGAAAGGTTATTCAACAAGTACCGACGCATAGATTTGACATGATTGTGAATAGCAATCTGTCTGCACCTAGCGTTACTTATCCTATATTTAAAAGAGAGGGAGATAAGATGATAGTAAGACCTGTAAGTATACATATAACAGGGTACGATTCAGTAAATGTTATTGCTAACTACATAAGAAAACCTTTAGATCCTCACTGGGGATATAATACTATTAACTCCGACCCTGTATATAATTCAGACAGTTCTGTGGATTTTGAAATATCCGAAGAAGATGAAACTGATTTAGTTATAAAAATATGCAAGTATTCTGGATTGAGTATACGAGAGGCCGATGTTGTACAAGTAACTAGCCAACAAGAGCAGTTAGAATATCAAAAACAAAATTCATAACACATGCCAATTATAGGAACAAACATTACACAACAGCAATATTATCAAAATGACGGTAACAATCCCACTAATGAAAACTGGGGAACTTATCAATATCTTTTGTTGTCGGATATTATAAATAACTTTTTAGTTACTTATGTTGGAGACGATAAGGTGATAAATAAGATTGATAGAAATGAAATAATATTTCACGCAAAAAGAGGGTTACAAGAATTACATTATGACGTACTTAGAGAAGTAGTTGGTTTTGAAGCACAAATTCCAGACACTTTAAAAATGCATTTACCTCATGATTTCGTTAGCCTGGTTAAAATATCTTATGTAGGTAGTGATGGATTAACTCACCCTATAAATCAAAATTTCAACTCGAAAATAACAAAGTCGTATCTGCAAGATAATTCTGCTCAAAGAAACATATTGACTGATTCTGATGGAAACGCTTTAACAGGTACTCCTGTAATAGAAACTAACTGGAAAAACCAACCTCAACAAGGACTAGGAGGCACACACAGAGGCTCTAAGGGACAAAGATACGGTTTAGACACTTCTACCTCAAATGGAAACGGAAGTTACCTTATTGATAAAAATTCTGGAACTATAATGTTCAGTACAGATTTACATGGACAGAATGTTATTATAGAGTATGTTTCAGATGGATTGTATTCTTCTGCAGATAATGAGATAAAAGTTCACAAATTAGCAGAAACATTTATGTATGATTACATTTTTTCAAATGTATGTAAGCAGAAATTTGGAATACAAGAGTTTATTGTTAGAAGAGCAACAAAACAATCTTCAGCTTCATTAAGAAATGCAAAAATAAGGTTAAATTCTATTAAATTAAATGAACTAACTCAAACTTTAAGAGGGAGAGATAAGTGGATAAAGTAATATGAAGATACAAAATTTATTTTCTACAGGAAAAATGAATAAGGATGTTGATGAACGTCTTATTCAAAATGGAGAGTATGTAGACGCTCTAAATATTCGTGTTTTAAACACTGCAGGCGGTGATAGTGGGGCAATAGAAAATGAAAAAGGTAATGTTAAGCTTACCAATATAAATCTTAGCAATTCACCTGAATGCATTGGTTCTGTAGCAAATGAGTCTAAAGAAAAAATATACTGGTTTATTGTTAATGATCTAGGCTATTCATATATTTATGAATATGATAGAATTAATGATATAACTTCAAATATTCTTACAGACGAAAGATCTGGAGATAATCAAGTTTTAAAATTTAGTAAAGATTACAAAATTACAGGCGTCAATGTTATATTCAATAACTCAAAGAAAAGCAACTTAATACTTTGGACAGATGGATTGAATCAGCCAAGAATGATTGATATTAAGAGAGCAAAGTCTTATGGATTAAATAATTTTTATGAAGATGATATTTCTTTATATAAAAAACCTCCAAAAAAATCTCCTACTGTAACTCCTTTTAATAGTTTAGTAACATCTGAGAACGCAGTAAGAGAAAACTTTTTTGCTTTTGGATATAGATATAGATATCTAGACGGAGGATATTCTGCATCTTCATCTTTTAGTTACTTTCAATTCACTCCAGAAGACTTCTCTTTAGACTTTGCGTCTATGGAGAATAAAGGAATGTTAAATATTTTCAATGGATATAGAATAAGTTACGAAAGTGGAGACCATAGGGTTACAGATGTTCAGCTTCTTTTTAAATATCCAACAGAGCCAACTATTTATGTTATTGACAGTATTAATAAAAAAGAAAGTAGCATACCACACAATAGCGCTCAAACTTATGAGTTTGTAAATAAAAAAATATACAAAACCTTACCTCAAGATGAGGTTTTTAGAGTATTTGATGATGTGCCTTTAACCGCAAAATCACAAGATTTCATAAATGACAGGGTTGTTTTTGGAAACACAACTTCTCAATATGATGTTGTAGAGGAAATAGGTTCTAATGATAAAATTAAAATAGACTATACTGTTGATTTAATTTCTAAAGATCAAGATGGTGACAAGAAGCCTGGTGAATTATCAACAAGTGATACAAAAATAATTTTTGATTTTACTGGAGAAAATTTATTACAGGGGTATACTATTACAGCAAACTTTTCTATGAAATCAGATGCAGAAGGAACTTCTCCTGATCTCTATTTTAACGGAAGAGCTGTTTGTCAGTCCGCTTTTGTGTTATCTCAGGATTATGCAACTGTGTCAGACATGGTGCAATCAGCAGAGTTTATTAGTTTTTTAGGATCTCTTTCATCTGTATTTTCAAGTGTAGTAAACACTACGAGTCCGCAACACACAACTTTAGTAACATACGGTTCTTTTTCTTTGGATACATCTACCTCTACATCGTTTACTATTTTGGCTCCATCAATAACTCATCAAGTAGATACAACTCCATTAGATACAACAGATAATGTTTTTACAAATGAAATAGAAAACTTTAAGTTTGAGGATGGATCTCATGTAAGAATAAGAGAATCAGTTAGTAACATCTCTTTAAAATCATTAAGGAGTTATGAAGTTGGATTGGTTTATTTAGACGAGTATGGTAGATATTCAAGCATTTTACTTCCTAAAGAGTCAATCGGAACCACTTCAAATGAGGTTTTTGTGCCTATAAGTAATAGTGTAAAGTTAAATAAGTTGAGGTTATCTATATCAAACAATCCTCCTTATTGGGCTGACAGATATAAATACTTTATTAAAGTAAACAAAGACTCTCACTATAACATATATGCAACTATTTTTTATGAAGACGGATTATATCGTTGGGTTTTACTACAGGGAAATAATTTAGGTAAAGTTGAAGCTGGACAAACACTTATAGTAAAATCTGATGACACAGGGCCTCTAAGTAAAGAGGTTAAATGCAAGGTTTTAGATGTAACAACAAAAAATGGTGCAGATGAGGAGATAGACGGAGAAGGTTGGATTCCAGGAAATCAAGACGGTATTGGAGAGCCACTTGTAGAAAGAGCTGGTACATATATGAAAATAAGACCTAATGGTTTTCAAATGGATTTTAATCCAAATAATTTTATAGAGTACAGAACTAAAAGAAGAGCTGGAGGAGGTTTTTTAAACACCTGGTCTGGAACAAATACGGTTTATTTACCAAAAGGGCCTCATGAAGGCATAAGTGGAGCGCTTTTGCTTGCAAACGGACTTCTTAATGAAGGAATCTTACAAAGATTAAATCCAGCAGATAACACATGGGTAAATCAAGATTTAACAACAGGTAGTTCAATAAAACTAGAGTTGGTTTATAGTGAAAGTGACGGAGATCCTAATTTTAATTATTTTAAAGAATGGACTTCAAATGGAGATTATGTAACAACAGCAACAGATAATGCGTTTGGGTTGTTTTTAAAAAATGAAACAGATTTTACCTATGAAAGTGTAACTGTAAGCGGAGGTGTTAACGGAACAAGGTTTACTATACCTTCTCTTAATGATCAAGATGAAAACTTTAAACTAGACATATATAAAACAAGTCAAGGATATGGAGCTCTTGGCAGATGGATGATCAGAGTTCAGCCTAGTGAAGGCACTGCAACTTTTGAAAATTCAACACTAGAGGCGAATATAGATATAGTTTTAGTAACAACTTTAGCTATATTTGAAACAGAGCCTGTAGATTTAGATGATGATATTTATTATGAAACAGAGGAGACTTTTGAAATATCTAACGGCTTACACAAAGGTAATCATCAAGACCAAACCTCAACACAACCTGCTGTAAGTAACTTAGGTTTTGGTAATTGTTTTAGTTTTGGTAATGGCGTCGAATCAATGAGAGTTTTAGATGATAGATTTAAAGCTAAAATAGATGTAAAGTCGAGACCAAATATTGCCATTATAGAAGGGTATGAAAGAAAGGAAGATAAAACAAAGTTAATTTATAGTGGCTCATTTAACGAGAACACAGGATATAATACTTTAAACGAGTTTAATTCTAGTAGAGGAATTACTAAATATATGGATTCAAAATACGGGTCTATACAAAAAATATTTGCTAGAGAGTCTGACCTTGTAATATTTCAAGAAGATAGAGTTTCTAAAGTTTTATATGGGAAGAATATATTATCTAGTCCTGACGGAAGCGGAAGTTTATCGCAAATAGAAAAAGTATTAGGTCAAGACGTTCCTTTTTCAGGAGAATATGGAATATCATTGAATCCAGAGTCTTTTTCAAACTACGAAGGTAGGTTGTATTTTGCTGATCCAAACAGAGGAGCTGTTTTAAGATTAGGCAATGATGGAATTACACCTATATCTTATTTAGGAATGAAGGCTTTTTTCAAAGACAAACTTTATAACAATAAATCTTATTACAATATAGGAGGATATGACCCAAAATATCATCAGTATGTTTTATCTATGGGTAACGATCAAGTTCCACAAGATACGTTAGAACTTGACTGTGCTTCTTCTTTCACAAGAGTAATAACAGGAAGTGCATTTTCATATAACTTGAACGTGGGTTCTTTTTCAGGCGTTACAACTATAGCATACACAACATCATCTAGTATAAATATTGTAATTGTTTATAATGGAGTCACATACACAAACAACAACCTAACAGGAACGGGTCAAGTTACTTTTAATGTAACTTCTTCTGACTTAGATGTGACAAATATCGCTTCAGTTTCAATAACTTCTAGCTCTAGTGCAACAGTTAGTATTGCGCACACTTGTCCTGTTCCAGACACTTTAGAAGTTGTTTTAGTTGTTGTAAATGACTCAACAGAGGCATCTCAAACAATTATAAACAGATATAAGCATAATGGAGCTCAAGGAGATATTTATAATTCAAACTTAGATATTTTTGAGGAAGATGAACTTACTAGATATGAAGTTATAACAGGATATGAGGGCACGGATGTAATACCAGATAATGGGGATACTGTAACAATATCTTCACTAAAGCAAATAGGCACACATTCAGGATCTTTTAACGTTTGTAATAGCTTAGGTTATTTAGTTTCTGCAGCTTCTGGATTGAGTGTTCAAAATATTATAGACCAGGCAACATATCCAACTGTGACTACTTCAACTACTTCTAGTATTGAAGAAAGTACTGTTAATTTTCAATTTAATAGAACAAATACAAGTCAAAAACTATATTTAGTATGGAACTATATAGATTCTTTACCTGTATTAACAGATGATAGCGTTACTGGAATTACAAACGGTGGAAGCAGTGTTATAAATGTTGTAGCAAACGACTCTATACCTTCGCCATATACTTTAAGTATTGGAACGCAGCCTTCTTACGGAACAGCTGTAGTTAACTCAAACAATACTATAACATACAATCACACAGAAGGAAACAACTTAAATGATAGTTTTACTTATGTAGTTAGTAGAGGTGGAGGATGTGAAGCAACTGCAACGGTCACAACTCAGGCATTAGCAATATCTGTAGATACTTACATATACATATACTTTGATGACTCAGGTTCTATGGCAACAACTGAAACAGAGCTTCAAACACTTAGGACTGGAGCTTTAAAAGGAACTTTACAGGACTTGTATGCAACTGGAGGAACAGAATCTAGTGGGAACACAAACAACGCAACAAATGGTAGTGACGAATACGATGATAAGGTTACTATTGTTTATGGAGCAGGTTCTTCAGGTAGCTGGCAAAACGAAAGAACTTTTGCTGCTTTAGGAGATAATGATGTAAATGATTTTATATCTACATCAACGCATAACGATTTTCCGTCAGACGCTAGTAATGTGATTGTGATTGTTTTTCAAGACGAGTCATCTCCCTATAATGCGAGTGGAAGCGGAAATACAGCACCATCAAGAACAGCAACATACGATACAGACATAGCTGACTTGAGATCAAGAGTTACTTCTTTAAATTCATCTAACAGTGGATTTTATAGAGGTATATTAATGGAAGTACAAGGTTATACGCAGTTTAACGCGTTTATTGATGCTGTAATAGGAGGCACAGGAAATTATTCTGGAACAAACGGATTGTCAGATTTAGTTTCTGGTTCATCACCTACATTTAATTTCGTTCAAAACGTAGAGGAAAGTGATAATAATGACGCAAATGCTCCTCTTAAACCATCACCATACACAGGTAATTTTGATCAATGGCAATATTATTACTTGTATTTAATAACTGATTCACTTAACACACTAGGATTCTCTCCATCGCCAGGAGCATGGCCTATAGTAATAGACGATTAATATGGGATTACAATCTGGAGAAAGAACAATAACATTTGATGAGGTTTATAACGCATGGACTTCTTTTCACTCATACGAACCTGAGTGGATGGAAAGACTAGGGACTAATTTTTATACTTTTAAAAACGGGGAGCTTTATATTCATGATGAAAATGAAACTAGAACGAACTTTTACGGGAGCTCTAATGGTTGTAGCGTTACTTACTCATCAAACAAAAACCCTTCTGACGTAAAAGCATTTAAATCTATTTCTTTAGAGTCAAATTCAAGTAATTGGTATGCTACAGTAATCTCAGATCTTGAGTCTGGAAACATAGGGACTACATCTAATCTTAAATTTAAAGATAAAGAAGGTTTCAAATATGGATACATTAGAAGATATGTAACTAATAAATTAGACTTTAACAAACTATCTATAGTTGGTATTGGAAACTTACAATCCGTGCCAGGAACCAATCAATATGAATTCACTAAAAACATACCTAATCAAGTTTCTTTTAATGGTGCTGATGGAGTTGGTGGAGATGAATTATTTTTTAATGACGGTACAACTAAATTAGTTGGGGTTATTAATAGCTTTCAAGATAATGTTATAACTACAGTTTCTACTACTAATTTACCACAAGCAGATGATTTTTGTTTTGTTGTTAAAAATGCAGAATCTGAATCTTTTGGTGTAAGAGGGTATAGTAGCACTATAAAATTAATAAATGACTCTACTTCATTTGTAGAATTGTTTGCTGCGAACACAGAGGTCTTCAAGAGCTATATGTAAATTTTGTATATTTGTAAAAATTAAAGTAATATGGCAATACTTAGTGCAATTGGAATGGGTTTAGGAGTAGTTAACTCTGGATTACAGTTTCTAGAAGGTAGTAAAATAAAAAGCCAAGCTAATCATGGTTTAGCTAAATTTCAACATCAAGAACTTACCAACCTAGCAGAGAACTTAAAACCATCTCTTGAGGCTGAACGACAAATGCAAACCGCTGCTTCAAAGCAAAGGGCTGCTGTTGTAGATGTAGCTGGAGGAATGGATGCTGCACAGGCTATGGCTATGACTTCTGCTGGTCTAGGAGCTACAGGTGACTTAGAAATGAAAGCTTTTTCTAGTATATTAGATAAAGAATATCAAGCCGATGTATCTCGTGTTCAAGAAGAACAAACTATGAGGAGTATGGTTGAGAAAAGAAAAATGGAAGAGTTGTCTTCTTTAAGGGCTCAAAAAATGGCTGGTATGCAGATGCAAACTAGTGCAATGAAAGACTTAGGAGGAATGGCTCTTGGGGCTGGTTTGGCTTCAGATAAATTAGCTGCCTCACAAGGTAAAGCTACAAGTTTATTTGGAAAAGCAGGAGCAACAGGAACAGGAATTAATCCTATTACTGGAAAACCATATTAATAAAAAATAAAATATGTCATACGGAGGAGGTACTGTAACACAACCAATATTAGGTGGGTTTGACGACCTAACTAAAATGCTACTTCAAGGTAGCTCAGAGATTGCACAAATAAACTTACAGGTAGATAAAAAAAGAAATGAACAAATGTCAGATCTAACTGAGCAAATCAGTAAGATTACAGCTACAAGTATTACTCAGCACGACAAAATTATACAACATGCAGCTAGGGATAGGGTTAATAGACTAGCTGCTGGTTTTGAAGCCACGAAAAGAGGTGAGATGACTTTAAGTCAAAATGCTGCTCAAAAAGGTCAATATCAAACAGAAATGGCTATGTTAGCTAACATGTCTAAATTACAAGACGAAAATTTAAAAAACGTCTATAAAGGTATTGAGGATGGTAAATTTGATAGTATTTCAGGAGACCAAGCAAATACTTTTTGGTATAACAATCTAGGTGACAAGAAAGACGTTTACTTATCACCAGCTGTTAACCCAGATGGATCTCCTAAAATTATAGGCGGAAAACAACAGTACGTTCGGAGACCTTCTATTGAAGGCTTGCAAGTTCAAGATATTAATGGAGTTTTAAATGTTGTTAAAATAAAAGAAGTTCCTAAAAGAGATAAAAATGGTGATCCTGTAATAGTAGATGGAGTTGTACAAACAATAAACAAAACCTTTTATCAACCCTTAACAGAGGCTTTAGACCCAAGTAAAAAATATGTAAAAAAATACGACTTAACAAAAGACGTTAAAGACTTTCAGTCTATTACTGGAACTAGAGTTAATTTTGTAGATAAAAGCGGAAATGCAGTTGACCCTCCTATTTCTTATTCAGGTAAAACTGCTGGTGGAGATTTAATTAGTGGATACACAATAGCGCCACAGACTTTTCCAGACATGATTAGTAGTATAGAAAGTAGTATTGAAGGCACATCAGATGATGATGTTATTTCTATAATTCATTCTTACATGGGAGGTAAAGCAGATTTTCAACCTGATTATGAGCCGCCAAGAACCGCAAAAAAAACTAATGAAAGCATGATGATGGACATCGTTGTGGGTGGAGAAACAACTACATTACCAAGATATTTTGACAAGAATGGAAATGTTTTAAAATTTACATCTGATCCTTTAGATTTACAGACAGATTCAAGAGGTAAAATACAAGTAACAGAAGAGCAAAGAGACTTAGCAAAAGCTTTTAAGCGTGGTAAAATGTTAACTTCCTTCAATGTTACTTATAAAGACTATAGAGATCACATTAATGAAACTTCAGGCTCTAAAACACCTCCTACTGGTATTTCTTATGCAGCTGCAACTTATGCTAGTCAGGTTCCTGAGATTGGCGCTGATGGAATTCCAACTGGGAAAGTACTTTCAATAAACAATAATACTCCGATTGATCAATCTTATATACAGAGCAAAATAAATATTGTAGCAACAGGTAGAAACGAGTTTTCTACTGGAAAAAATGTAAGTGCAAACGCTACAAGAGGTCTTATAGGGAAGTTTAATCAAGGTATTGCGTTAGGATCAGCAAAAGGATTAGCAGGCTCAATGGAGATGTTGAACGATAGATCTGAAGATGTAATAGGAGGTTTTAGTATTGTATCGCAAGGAAAAGGCAATAAACCAGGTGGAGATGTTATAAGTAAAATAACTCAAGATCTAAAAGGGACTACTGTTAGTGGAGGAAAATTAACATCAGTTAGTAATGTTCTTTTCTTTGAACGAGGAGTTGAAAAGGTACTAAATGAAAATAATGAAGAGGTCGCAGGAGATCTGCTTGCTCCAATGGTTGTTATACAAGGAAAAATAGACTTAGCTTCAACAACGTTAAGTGATTCACTACTATCAAAACAAGGTGGTTCAACCGCTATGTCTACAAAACAAGCAATAGCTGTAGATGATTTTTATATTGTTGATTCAGGAGAATTACGTAGTTTATATACAAAGCTTTGGGAACAAGGGAATGAAGACGGTTCTTTCCGAAAAGTTTTAGAAAATGAAGGATATAATATAAAAGGTATAATGAAAGGCGGGACTAAACCTGATTTGTTAGGAGCGTTTGAAGCATACACAAATATAATAAATAACTAATGATTGTGAAAAACGATACACCAATATCAGAAGACCCAAAGCAAACCATTGAAGGTAATGCTATGGTTCCAGAAAACAATGTTCAGGTTAAAGATCCACAAGACCCAAAGGATCCAAAACCTGCTGTAAATAAAGATAAAGTTTATTCATATTTAGTTTCTTTATACGACAATGCTGGTAAGAGATATAATAAAAACAAATTAAAAAGCATATCTTCTGCTACAAATCTAAGATATTGGATTGACTTTGCACACAAGAAAACTGGGCAAAAAAAACTAGATGATAATGGTTATAAAAAACTAAGTTTATCATGGACTGATGTCAAAGAGGTTGAAAAAAAAAATCAAAACCACACTTTACAGCAATCAATTCCACAAAATGCAGTTGCGACAACACCTACAGGTACGGGTTCTCCATCCATATTGGAAAGTTCACCTACCACATTGGTGCCTCAAGACCCAAATAATATAACTCAAGTACCTCAACCAAAGGTAGACGAATATTACACTGAAAAATTAGACGAAAGAACTAGCGTAATTCCAATTCTAAAGCAGCTCCCTAGGGATTTTTTAAAAATGGAAGAAGCGGATGCTGAGGTGAAGTTTAATGAGATTCTAGGAGATTTCGGATATTCTGCATCAGAGAGCAATATAGGCTCTAACGCTCTTAATATAACGAGACCAGACGGAACTCAGTTTGAAATAAAACTAATGTCTGAACAAGGAATTGGTGTGGGTCAACTAGGAGCTCTTATAAATAAAACTTTTAAAGGAGAAGAAAAAGTAAACCAAAGAGTCAATGTAAAGCACAATAAATTTGTAATGGATTTAGCTCTAGGTAAATCAAACTTAGTTGGAGTTATATCTAATTACATAGATGAAAATCCTTTTGGTGTTAACGATGCTATGAAGCGATATTCTTTTCAAATGAATCAACCAGAAGAAGAGGATTTGAGATTCTTATCAAAAGCTTTAACTGGTGAAGAAAACTCCAACATATTTAAAACTTCTAAAGGTTTTAATTCAACCCTTTTTATAAATTCAATTAAGCAGTTAAAGCGTAACTTAACTCCAGCTTATAATGATATTATAAAGAAAGAAAAAGATTATAAGGATTCTGTTATATCTTCTACTTTAGCCTCTACTAAAACAGGCAATCTTAGGTTACCAGAAAATCCAGACGATTCTTTAACAGAAGAAGAACTTAAAAGTAATATAAAGATAAAGTCAACTCTAGGTAGGATAGATGATATCTTAAAAAAATATGAGCAAAGCAAAAGAAACACCTCTAAGATATTAGGTAAATCTTTAAAAAGAAGTGATAAGTTGGCTCAAATAGATCTTAGTAACGAAGAACAAATAAGTGATTTAATATCTAGTGGATTGGACATGCTTGACATGCCTCTACCATCGTTATTAATAAACGATAAACAAGCTTCTTTTCAAGACGTATATGATTTAATATCAAGACCAAAAGAGCTTGGTTACATACAAAGAGGTGAAATAAGAGTTTCTATTGATGACAGCGTAGATGTTGGTGTGTTTAATGATTTAGTAAAAAAACTTAAAGTAACTCAAGAAAGAAATACTGCTTTTTTAGATGAAGGAAACCCTAGGTTAAATTCATTTTTTAGAGGTCTTGCTGATGTTCCACAAGGTATTTACGCTCACACGTTGGATATACTAAGTAACTTTGGTGTAGCATTACAAGATACACTTGAAATGTTTGGAGTTTCTCCAGAAGTTGCTGAGTATGTTATTTTTAATCAAACGGGTGTTTATTTGCCTGGAGCAAAAGGATCTCCAGGAATGAGTACTCCTCGCGCTTCAATGCCTACAAAAAAAGAGGTTGAAGAAGCAATGAGTTTACTTCCTGAATACAACGGATCTATATCCGATTCAAGAGGTGTTGGAGAGTTTTTATCATATGGTATGCAAGGTTTTACATCTTCTGTTCCTTATATAGCTTCATTTATGGCTAATCCTGGACTTGGCTTAGGTGTTACTTTTGGTAGCACTTATGGAGCAAGTATAGAAGAGGCAAGAGAAGCTAGAAAATCTGCAAGAGAAGCTGAGTCGGCTGGAATTGTTTTAACAGAAAAGCAAAAAGATTTATTAGAGATGTCTAGTGCTAGAGCAAGGGGATATGCCCTTGCTAAAGCAGGTGGAGAAACTCTAATAACTGCGGCATTTACTGCTAAATACTTTAAACAGTTGAGGCTTGCAAACGGAATGAAAAACGTTTCAAAAACACAAGAATCATCTCAACAACTTGCTTCTGCATTTGCAGATCAAAACAGAAAAGGATTAATAGCTGCTTTTTCTAGATACACAGGGTTAAGCCCTAAAGTTATTGCAAACGAAGTTCCAGAAGAGCAATTTATTGCTTACACAGGATATCTTACAGACGTTCTTTTTGGTTTTAAAGAATACGATAATAAAACCGCAATGAAACTTGCTGCAGATGCTGGATTAAACTCTTTGTTTAGTTCTTCTGGTATGAGTATGGCTAGTAAAGCTATGTCTAAAAACGTTAACAATATAGCTGATGAAGTTATAAACAGAAAAATAACTCTTGATGGAGAAATGCAAGCTGTTGTAAATAAGATTGAGTCGGATGCAAGAGTGGGTAATCTTGAAGATAGTGGTGAGCTTTCTGACAGCCCTAAGTTTAAAATTGCAATAGAGATGCAGAGAAAAGCAGATGACGCTATTTTATCATTTGAGAAAAGAAAAAAAGAACTTGTTAGTCAAATGACACCTTCCCATAAGGCAACTTTTTTACAAGGTATTGCTGACTTAGAAGCTTTGCAAGGGCAAATAAACGACTCTGAAACAGAGCCAGAGCTTATTAATTCAGCTCAAGCTAAAATAGAAGACATGAAGTTTAAATTGAAAAGAATTTTAGCTTCATATCCTAGTGAGTTGAGTTATTATTTCTTAACTAAAAACCAACAATCAGCTTTAACTGAAAAGGCTCTTGAACAATTATCTAAAGAAAAAGAAGGTGAAACTTTTAGCCTTACAAGTGAAGATTCTGAAGTAATTAAAAGAGCTGCTGAGATATACAAAAAAGAGGTTTTAGAAAATATGCGTGATACACCTGATGACATAGGTGTTTCTGGATATTTTAACGAACATATTTATTATGATGATTTAGAAATTGATGTGGATGAAAATTATGATCCTACTGATTTTAACTTAGCTCAAGAAATAATATTATTAAACAAACCTGATGCTGTAGAAACTTTATTAGAAGGTGATTCTCCTGGGGTTCAGGATCTAGAGAAAGCAAGGGAGAAAGAATTGCAATCTCTTAATGATTTAAAAATACAGGATTTAAAAACTAAAGCTTCTGAAAAATTTGGATCATTAGAGGAGTCTAAATCAAAACTATTAGAAGAATATAAAGATAACCCTGGTGTCATCTCTAAAGAAGAAAGTGATGTTATTGCTTTTATGATTAATAATCTTTACGATGTAAATCCAGGAAGTAATCCCTATGTAGACATAAAAGAATGGAGTGATTCTGAAATATCAGAATTAAACTTAAAAAACAATAAGTTAATAGAAGCAATTAAATATAATTTTCCAAATTTAACAAAAAAACAACTTACTGATATCTTAGGCTCTGTTAATGAAAGAATTTTTTTAGAGCACAAAGGCGCTTTGTTGGCAGAATCAGAAGGATCTTCTGGACTTCCTAATAATATGGCTGAATTGCAAGCAGAAAAAATAAACGAAAAATACGATAAGTTAATAGCAGAAAGCCAAGAAAAGAAAAGCGATGAACAAATACGTCAAGAAGAAGAGGATTCATTTAGACAGAATGCTAATATTTATAGAATTAAACAATTAAACTTATCTCAAAATTTTTATGAAGGTTTAGATGCGAATGGTAAAACTATAATTAAAAAATTCTTTACAGATATTAAAAATGGATTTAGACCTAAGTTTGCAAGAGTTGAAACTCTTTTAGACGCTCAGGAAACAATTAATGATTTAAAAGTTCTTAATACTACAAAAATAGATATTCTTGAGAACCCAAAGTTACTTAGCAAGAAAAACATAAATCCTTTTAGTCTTATTCAAGACATATTTCCTTATGTAAATAATTTTGGAAGAAAAATGATGATGGGTAGAACGAAAGTAATGCCTAAAAACTTAATGACTTCAGATATATTTTTGGGTGCTATTTTTAGAGACACCTCTAAAGGAAAGCCATTTATTGATTTAGTTTCTGCTGCAAACAGAAATGTAGCAAGCGCAATGAACACTTCTGCAGAGTTTGTCAATCAAGATGCTTCTCTATTTAAAAACGAAATTAAAGCATATAACAAAGCTAATCCTAAAAATAAAATTTCTACTGATTTAAGAAATTTAGAACTTTCTTATGAGATGCAGGTTTTAGCTCATTTAAGAAGAAAATCTGGTGAAATAGATGAGTCTACAGGATTAGATACAGAATTTCAAAGACAAAAAAATAGTTTATTTAAAGAGTTAGAACTTAGAAAACAAGAATACGAAGACAATCCTGACAATATAACTGAGGTGAAATACAAGCAATTAAAAGCTACACTAGAAAGTTTAGGTTTGGATAGTGCTTTGTCTTATAAAGACGTGTCTAGGAACGCCAAACAACCTATAGTAAATGCTCTTAACAGGCTTTCAGAAAGATTTCCTCATCAAGAAGCTAAACAAAGAAAACAAGACTATGAAGGAAAAGATACTTTTTTTGTAGACGGAACCTATGTCCCTAGTTTTAGAACAGCTGATAACGGTCAAGAGTCAAGTGACGCTAATAGAATAAGAAACAAAAAAGGAAGTGATTTTGGAACTTTTGCAGGAATTCTTCAAGATGTTACAGAAGATGATACACTAGAAAATTCTAGACTATCTTTTGGTAATTATTTTGAAAGAGCTTACCAGCAAATGCAAGGTTCTTTTATTGACATGAATTCTAGACAAGACTTTGAGACCATAGATATGATTGTGAATTCTGATGGCTTTAAAGATTTATTTACAAAGGAAGGTAAAGATTACGAGAGCGTAAAAAAATATTTTGGATCTAGAATGGAGATTTTTAATTATATGATTTCTCAAGGTCAAAATGTACAAATGGATTTTGGTAGTCCAGACCTACTAAGCACGAGTAAAAAAGTAGGGCAAGCTTTTTATTCTACTTTATCTGCAATAGGTCTTTCAAGATTTAATCAACCAGCTTCGCAGTTTTATAGTGCAACTACTGGTACTATGCCTATGTTAAATGATTCAAGAGCCAGAAATCATTTGCAATTATCTAACGCAAGGTTTTTGTATTCTATGGCAGGCGTTGGAAATGGTCAAAAAACAGCTAAATATGCTCAATGGGCAAACAACCTTATAAAAGGAGGTCAACTTTCTAATATTTACAGTCAATCAAGAACTGGATTGCGTAATGCTTTAAAAGCTGAATTTGCTATAGGAGAAAACACAAAGCTTCCGCTTGATTATTATGTTAGCAAATTCAATATGAATGCTGACCTTTTTTCTGATGAAATGAGAGGTCTTCAATATACAGTAGACGGGGTTTTAGATGTGATAACTAAAAGCTCAGAGCTTTCTCTTGAGTTTTTCTTAGCCAATGCGGATAGAGCTGCAGCAAATTCTGCTTTTGAAGCTCATTACTTACAAAACAGAATAGATCAAGGCGCTATTATTCCTAAAGACATATCAGCTTGGTGGAAGAGAGAAAACGAAAACCCAAACACGGAAGCTATTGAATATGCAGATAGGAGAATAGCTGAAACTATGAGGCAAACAGAACCAACTTCTGAAGCTGAATTTTATGCCATAAACGCTAAAATAGGAACTAAATTTGCTCAAAGAACAGTATTTCCTTGGGGTAAATTTATGTTAAATGCTAAAGCAAATTTTGCTAATCAATACGCCAGGTCTCAAGACAAGAGTCTACCAGAGTTGCAAAGACAAGAAGCTAACAAAAGAATGAGGGGTATAATGAATGAAGTTGCTGTATTCAACGGAATAAAACTATCCACAGGAAGGGTTACAACTATAGGTTTTGTTGGAGCTGCAATGATGCAATTTGGAGTAGATGAAGATGATATTGATAGATATGGTGGAATCACAAAACTTATTGGTGATGCTTTATTACCGATAGAAGATCGTGAATACGAGGAACAATTATCTAAAATACCTAGAGGTCAAAGAGAAACCTTAGAGGGTTTTAAAGCTTCTTTTGATGAAACAGCAACTGGTTTAGACTACACTCTTTTAGAGCTGTATAAAACAACTATGGAATATGAGAATAAATATAAAGTATCTCCAAACTATAGTGTTTTATTGCAAATGGCAACAGATATGTTTAAAACAACCTTACCTTTTGCTGCTCCAGATCCATTGTATGATGTAGGGTTTGCTGTAATGAATGAGTTACTAGGAGAAGAGGTTATCCCAGAGTACATATCTTCAGATTTAGATAAAATGGGAACAAGTACTGACGAAAAAATTCTTCTTTTAAAAGAAAATTTAGGTATGTATAGTGTTGGTTTTGAGCAGTATGATAAATTCGCAAAAGCTTATACTCTGTACCAAGATCGTGTATTTAAAAAACCAGGTAGTGGAGTTTCAAGCACAGGGATAATAGAATATCTTGCGGCAGATACTCCTGCTATGCAAGAAAAATTAGACAATATTGTTGATTACCTTTTATATGCGAGGACTGCAAACTTACTTCTTCCTGTACCAAAAGGAGACATAAATAATCTTCTTAATAAATTAGAAAGACAGATAGAAGAGAATTTTACAAGGTCTTCGCCTTCGATAAAAGGTGTTAATAATGCCTTCTTTAAAGCTTATTTAGACTACAGGACAAAAGAACAGAATCTACCTGTTGATATGAATAATATAGGTGAATGGTGGGAAAAAGAACAGAAAAACATGGATCGTTCTGCAAAAAAACACGCTTTAGATGTAGTTGAGAATATAAGGAAAAACGCAGCGACGCCTAAAGATTAATAATATTTTTCTTTTATTATATTTATTACCTCTTGACAATCTTTCTGGTTTCTAGGTACAAATAAATCTGGAGACCAGCCTTTTAAGTTAAGGTGTCTTTTAAATAACTTCCAAACCATAGGAAATCTTTCATTTGGGTTTCCTTTACACTCTATAATATATCTTGGAGGTACTTGAGTATCAATAAAATCAGGAGTATATCTTATGGGTAATATTTTCTTATAACCTCTATCGTGTAAAAATTTCTTTTTAGGTGTTTTTTCGTAAGAAGAATGTTCGCTGAGAAATCCGTCAATGATTGTGAATTGATGTGTTTCGTATCCGTTACTTATTTCATTTGCTTTTAATAATAAATACATGTGAGACTCTAGTCTTGATTGAAATTGTATTCCATCAATAACTGTTTTAGTTGCTCTAGTTATTTGCTTGTTTTTTTTATATCTCTTCATCTACGTCCTCTAAATACATGTAATCATGTTCGTCCATATTATCCATTATATTAACTGCTTCTGGAGCGTTTTCTGCATAAACAGCTTTTTCTGAATATTTTTTTTCTATACCATTATCTGAAATAACAGGAATAAATTTTTTTAGATTGTTTAATCCCATCCAGTAAAGAGTTTCTTTTAGTTTGTTGTTTATTTCATATCTTCTTTTTAAATACTCCATTGACATTTTATTATCAATATAATATTCTTTAGAAACTAAATAAACATACTCATCTTTAGCGCTCACAATTTGAACTCCACCTTCTTCATCTACAGTAACGTATACAAAAGAATCTTTTAAGTAGTCAATTAAATCCATTTTACTTAAAGCTTCTCTTGCATAATCAAGATCTTCGTCACTTAATTCCTTATTTATAAAAAGCTTCTTCTTATAGTCCATAAACAAATTTAATAAAAAAACCCTAGACTATTTCTTGGCCGAAGTCTAGGGTTTATTATGAAAACAGATTGGGTAATCTTTAATATGATAAAGATACTTAATTATTCTCTTTGTGTGCCGTCTTCCCCAAAATCATAGTTAATAGTTACTAACAATAAATGAAGCTTTAAAGACCAAAATTGCTCATGTTCATTAGGCTCCCAAATCTCAAATCCTAAGATAATTCCTTCGTGAGGCCATCTGAAACTTAACGATAATAAATACCATCCTTCTTCCATATTAAAATATATGTGTTAATCTTGCTATCTGCCCAAACTCTGGGTGATGTAAAAACCCTTCTATTGCTTTTGGGTTGTGTTGGTATCCATTTCTGTGGTGCCAACTATCTGTTCCTGAAGGACTTCTTAAACTTTCTACAGTTACACCTGCATAATCTTTTGCATTTTTATGATGTACATGATGTGTATAAACGTATCGGTGACGTGATTGTGACCAGCTCTCTTTGGCCTCTACAGCCATAAGTAAAGGAAGATCATTGTTTTTAGCTCCATCACCATGTGTTGTTCCTATTAAGTTCTTACCATATTGGAAATATTTTCTATGGCTTATACTTGAATCAAATGTTACATGCTTACAATTTCTAAACCAGGTAGTGATCACATCGGCTAAAAAGAATCCATTTGTGTAGTCATGATTACTTGGGTTGTATGTTACATGAACATCAGCGATTGCTACAAGTTTTTCTATTATCTCTACATAGATAGCTTTTGCTTTTAAAAAACTTTCATACCACATACCATCAGTATCTTGAGGTGTTCCAGAGGTTGTTTGTCTTTTTGGAGTGTCTATGTGAAGAATGTCGTTACCTATTATTAATAAGAATTTGTCTATTTGAAATCCAGATGACTTGTCTAATATCCCTTGAACACCATCCCTAACTCTTTGTATTGCTATCTCTGAATCATAATCTTCTCCTGTCTCAAAAGAGGTTGATAATTTTCCAATGTGAACATCAGCTGGGTCAATCACTAAAAGATGAGGTTCTTTCAGTTTAGATCTTTTAACTTTAGGATAACTAGGGGAGTATAGTTTCATTTCATCTATTATCTGTCTAGATATATCGTTGTATGAAACTATTGTTGGTCTAACCTGTACGGAATATTCTTTAGTTTTATCCCAGTACTGGCTAACACTATTGAAGTCTATTCCTCTTTCCTTACAGTATTCGTAAACACCTTGATGTCTTACTTGATTTAGTTTTTGTTGAGACTCAATGTCTATGTAGGCTCTAAATGTATTTCTACCTTGTTCTGTTTCTTTTACTTCTAAACCTAAAGCTATTGCTTCTTCTTTGTTTAGTCTAACTCTTTTTTTACTCATGGATCCATGGATTTTTTAAGTTGTCTTAAATCGTAAATTAAAGAATTTACTGTGTTTTTAGACTCTTCAAAATCTCCATCAAAAACATGTTCATAAGCGTCGTTTAACTTCTCGTGCATACGATTAAAAACATTGTTTAAATATACTTGACGAGAAGATGAAGCCATTATTCTTTGTCTAAATGATACAAAAATCTATCTCCTTCCTCTTTATTTATAGTCTTGATTGCCCTATAAATACATCTTGATTTTCTTTTTGTTTCCGTTCTTTCTTTTTTAGTAGACTCTAAACCTAGATTGGTATACAAACCGCAGTCGTATTCGAGTAGAGCGTCTATTTTTTTTCTATCAGACCATGTTTTGTAGCCTAAGATTTTATCAATAAATTTAATTAATTTTTCCATTTAAAGGTATTGTTTTAGATTAGGTCTAAAGTATTCAGATCCTTTCATAATTTTACCATCGTTTCTTCTTAAAACTTTTCCGTTCTCTAACTTACTCATGTTAGATTTATGAACCTCTTCGAACATGTCAAAGATAACATCAGACAAACCATGAGATAGTATAATTCCATATAATATATACATCATATCTACAACAGCATCTGCAATCTCTACAACATCTTTAGATTTACAGGCCTCTTTATACTCATTAAGCTCCTCCAACATTAACTTAAACTTCAGTTTATGATCTTCTTCGCTAATTAATGAAGGAGTTTTTAAAGTAGATATATTAAATACCTTGTTAAATTTCCTAACCATTTCAAGTTTTGAATCTTTAACAGATAATTCTTTTTCTATGTATAATGTTGCATCCATTAACTCTTCTTGAAGATGTTGTAAAAAATTATCAGTCACATTGTTATCAAGTGTCGTTTTATATTTTTCAATACCACGGATACTTCTGTCTGTATATTTGTTTTTTACACTTTCTACTATTGAATCAAACATTTTAATGAGTTAATTTTTGGTAATTTAAATCAATTTTCTTAAAAAGCCAAAGTTTTGTTAAATTTTCTTCGTATTTTCTTAATATTTGAGTACTTTCTAGTATTTTCTTGTGCTAAATGAACGATTTCGTGTATTATTCCGTCATCAGACAAACAATCATCAGAACTTATTTCTTTTATCCAACACATGTAAACTGCATAGTGAAGTATGTTTATAATGTCTTTTATAAACTCTTCATCAGAGTAATTTTTATACTTTAGGTAAGATGTCTCTAAAATATCTTCGTTGTAAATATATTTTCTATTCCCGATCTTGTATTCTTTTTGCAATTGTTTCATATAATTCTATTATTTTAGCTTGTAGCTGTTTTTGTTCAGTTCTCCAGTTATATTTCTCTTTACCTTTTTTCTTTCTACCTGCATAATCCACTTCAACTTTTAAGTGGTATTTGTCATAAACAACAGGATAAACTTTTATGTCGTTTTTTATGCAAATAGAAAGTATTTTATTAATATCCTTCATCTTGTATCAAAGATATTTTTACGTTGTCCCATTTACCACCTTTTAAGTCGTAGTCAACAAGAAAATCAATTCTTTTCTTCCATCTTTTATTCATTCTATCTTCTACAGTCCATATACCATTCATATCTCCTGCATTTTCCACACACACTTTTGCTCCAAAGATAAAACCATGTTTTTCTAAATCCCTACTGACAGCTATCCATCTGTGAGATCCAGGTGATTGTGAATCGATTTTTTTTAATGATGCAGTTGTTAAGTAATCTGCATTACATTGTTTTGGATCGGCATGGTAAATTGTTGCCGTAACCATAATTGCTAATACTATTGTTTTCATAATTCTAGTTTTTTAAATTCAACATCTAAACTTTTTGTTAATTCATAAGGGTTGCTTTTTTCTGCCAACCAATTTGTATTGTCCCAAACAGGTGAACCACCCCTTAAATCTGTGTATCTTCCGTTGTTCACATTCCAACAGTAATCTACGTGAGCTTGATTCTCTCCAAGATTTGCAAACTTTACTTTTAACACCTTAATCTTTACTGTACCTGCCTCAAAATCACGATGTACTAATATTCCATGAGGACTCATATCGTAAAATTCACCTCCACCTTTCACGTCGTAAAATGTTGGCTCAATCAATTTACCTTTATCGTTTTGAGGTTTTGTTGGGTGAGCTACAAGAATACATACAACGTCATTTTTTTTACAAAAATTATCTATTTTATTCAAATAAGCATTTGTATAATCAGTAATACTTAGATTCATATTAGATTTGTCTCTTATCTTATTGTATGGGTCAATAACAAGGCACCTTATACCAACTCTTCTTACAAGCTCTTCTCCTTTTTTTAACACCTTATCTAAATCAAATCCGTCTTCATAGTTAATAAAGCAAAAGTTTTTATTAATATGGTTCACGCATCTTCTCCATGATTGTGTTTTAGTGTCTTTATACTCTGGAGTATTTCCATACAGCTTTCTTATTAATTTGTCAACGTGTAGGTATTGCGGGTAGTTTTCTGTTGAAGCATAAGCTGTTTTCCATCCGTACATCATATTGTATCCTATAGTCATTTGGTCCACGAAGTCAGACTTACCACTACTTGGAAATCCAGTTACTACAACAAATTGTTTTGTGTATGTAGAGAATATAGAATCAAATCCATCTAAACCAATTTTAAACCCATTTTTAACACCACCTTTATAAAAATCATCTAAGTCAGCTTCCATATCAGAAACTCTTAATACATTTTCTATTGGGCATGGTATTGCTGTTTTTATCACATTTCTTAGACTTTCAGAGCCGTACTTGATTAAGTACTCATTTGCGTCTTTACAATCCTTTAAATCGCATAAATAAACCTTTTCTGAACCAAACCTTCTTATAAGTTCTTTCTTCCCGTTCTCACCAGCTTCGTCAGCATCAACACAAACGTATATTTTTTTCTTATCTTCAAAGTGATAATACAAATCGTTGAGGTAGTCTAAGTTTATTTGTCCTGTTGCTGTAAATCCATTTGGAACACTCACAACATTTTCAACACCAGCTTCTACAAATGAAAGGCAATCTATTTCACCTTCAACAATAACACATTCGTCTTTACCTATAATTGAATCCATGTTATAGCAAATCTTCTTTGCTCCTTTATACAACTTAAAGTTTTTCTGTGCATCTCTGTATTTTACATTCACTAACTTTCCCTTATAGTTATATTTAAACATGATTACATTCACCTCTTTACTAACTTGAGGCATATATTCTAGTCCTGCGGTCACATCTAACTTATCTAAAGTTTGGCTTGTAATTCCTCTGCTTTTAAACCATTCAATCATATTGTCTCCAGGCTTATTTACTTTTCGCAGCACAGGTGCTTCATAAGTGTATTCAGCTTCTTTTTCGTAAGTATGTAGCTGTAAAACCTCTCCACAATGCTGACAAGTTCCAAGACCTCTATTCCAATCTAACATCAAACATTTTTGAGTCTTTTTCTTTCTACTTGAAGAACACACAGGACATGTTGATTTTTTAGATTTTGTATCTAGCTTATAAACGTTGTAGTCTTTTATTTTAAATCCGTTAATGTCCATTTTGTATTATTTTAAAGTCAAATCCTGGTTGATCGTAAAATTTCTTATCTTTCTCTAATTCAGTTTTAGTTCCACTCTTGGTGCTTTGACCTTTCCATTTCCATTTGTAGCTTCCAGAGTTTTTTATAGCATCAACTTTGTTGTATTTAAGCCAATTTACAAAATGAGATTTATAGTCTTTTATTGAATTTTTTATTTCGTCAGTCATGATTAGATGATTGTGAAATGTATCTAATGCTTTACCTAAAGATTCTTTGCTTATTGAATTTTGCATACAAACAACTTCAGCCCAAGTTGCAGAATTAAGACAATCACTTAAAAATATGTTATTTTTATTTTCTTGTTTTATTATATTCTTATTTAACTCTGTCACTTGCTTGACACTTGTTTGTCGTTTGCGTGTCGTTTTCTTTTTAGTTTTACGCTCCTCAACTTGATAACTATCATAGTTACAGATAGTTACCTTAGTATATTTATTTGTCGTTTGCGTGTCTATTTCTCCTGTTTGTTTAAGCCTTTTTATAGCCGTTCTTACCTTTCTGATTGGTATGTTTAGATCTACAGATATTCTATTAAGAGACGTAATGTATTCTCCTTTAGCCACAGCTCTGCCCATAAACCTACAATCGTCGTAGCAGGCATTTAATAGTAAGTGTATGAATATAATTTTAGTATTGGAGTCCTTGTACCATTCCCAATCGAGAATCCTCCTGTGAAGCTTGATATACCCTTTCATTGTTTTCTTTTTTATTTGTTATAAGCTCATTGATAGTAACTGCCAAGTTATCAATAAACTCTCTATTTTCGTATAGTTTTTCTGTAATTTCATTGTATTTAGTTAAAAACACAATATCTTCTTCATGGTAAATTTTCTTTGCAATCTTTTTTTTGTACTTGTTTGATTCATCGTATCTGTATTGCTCATAATCGACAAAGTATTTTACTTCGTTTTCTATTTCACCTATATACTCTCTATATTCCTTGTCGATTGAAATCCAATCTTTAACTAATTTTGAGCTGTAGATTATAGTCGCATGATTGTGAGCGTTGCCACGACCCCTATACTTAGAGTAGTTTCCTATATCCTGTAAAGGAAGCCTTGTGAATCTAGTTGCTAAATAAAAAAACACTTTTCTTAAATCACACACCTCTCTTTTTCTTGTGTCTTGAAATATATATTGATTATTTACTTTGTGTTTTTTTTCTATAACCTCTGAGATTATATCAAGCACTTGATATTTGTCTGTTTTTGTTTTCATAGTTTGTAATTAAAACCCACCCCGAAGGGTGGGATTAAGATTTAATTAAAATGGTAAATCATTTAGATCATTGGAGTCGTTAGAATTTGAATTCGACTGGCTTGAACCACCAGAGTTATCATCTTCTTTAACGCCTTTTACGACCTTTCCATCAGTCCAAATTACAGACCCATTACCTAAGTAATGTTTTTCTGCTTTACTTGCTCTCTCGTCTTGATCTTGAGCAATTGTGATTGATACGTTTTTACCGAATCTTGATTCATCATTTACAGAGATAGTGATAGGTATGTAGCTATCTTTTTCTCCTTTAATGATTTTGTTTTTGTCGATTTTCTTCAACTCTGAAGCTTTAATTGACGCATTGATAAGTGTTGACATAGTTATGAATTAAAAATTAAAATTAAAATTATTATTAAAAATGTTTTTATAGCTAAACGCTCTACTTTTTCTTCAGTATTATATTTCGCCATACTTAGTAAAGTTTTTGAGGTCTGCCTCTTTGTTTACAAAATACTTTAGAAATTGAGTTTCCGCTGCTTCAACTTTGTAATATCCGTTATCATACGCTTCGTCTGATGTTTCAAATATTCCAATAAGTCCAGTACCTTTTTCTATTACTAAAAACTTCATAGGTTTCTGAAATAGTTTAGAGTATATAAACGCTTGACTATCGTAATTATAGGATCTAGAGCTGTTGCGAAAACTTTTAAGCTTTGAACATGTCTTAATATCATAAACAAAATCATCTGTAATGATATCAGCCTTACCTTTCCATGGGATATCGTTTTCTGTCATAAAACCTACAGAGGGTACTTCAAACTGTATATTTTTAGTGTTTAGCACCTCCTTGATGTTGTCATTTGACTTAAAAATATCAACCATATTTAGTATTTCGTCAGCCTCTTTTTGTAGTAAAATTATTTCTTTACCACTATCTAAAATTGCTTGTTTATAGATTTTAGTTGTGCGAGTTGATGACTCAATAGATTCCATGTTGTCGCTTTTACCAAACATAACCATTTCATGAAATGCCGACCCGTAGAGAAACGGCAATGATTGTGATTTAGGTTGGTGAAAACTATACGGATTGTTGATAAGAGCATCTATGTCTGAGTTTGATAAATACTTCTGACCAAACTCACCATAGTAATGCTTATCGTCTTGTAGTTTTTTGATTACTTTTTCCATGACGCATCCTTTCTTTTAAAGTCCTCACTTTCATCTTCACCGAAGACCCCTAGCTCGTAGAACCCTGTTAATTTTAGCACAGCTCTGCTCATAGCTCTCTTCTCTGCCATTTCCATAACATACCAGGTATTACAATTCCCGTCTCTGTGATTGGATCCTTTTAAAGCCGAGCCAAATGTTTGAATACTGTTTTCGCCAACAAGTGCGTTAGCTTTTACAACGCAAAAATTTGTTTCGCAGTTGATTACATCATAAGTAATTTTGATTTTTTCACTTGCTTGGATTTTATCAATCCCAGACCTTGTGATAATAATGTAGTGTTGATGTTTAAAGACATCGTCTTTCGATAAACCGTACTTTAAGTACAGTTCTTTTAATCTTTCTGTTTTCATTTGAATAGATTTAAATATTAATTAACAAATTTAGTCTTTTTCTTGTTAATATCCAAGAAATTCTTTAGTGTTTTTATAGTTTCAGAAGCAATTCTGTAGTGATATTGCTTTTCTTTGTCGTTATTTTTTATAATTGCAATTTGCATTTTCTTTTTATTGTTTTTAATGCGTTGCATTGAATTTAGCAGGAATAACTTGTCGCAAAAATCATCAATATCTCCTTCATCCAGTTCTTTTATTTCTTCTTCATTTAAGGGCCTGTAGATGTCTGTAGAGTTATCGAATATAAAGTGATCATTATCAATATTCATTATCGTCAAGCGTCTGTAAATGTACGTGTCGCCGTCTTTTTTGTTCTGCAACCTGCTTATTTTGTTGTTTTTTTTGTTTTGATAAATTTTTACAAACCTCTCAAAGATGTTTCTAGATCTATAACTCATAATTATAATTTTTTAGATTTATTAAAGTTTGCAATTGTGTAGTTTACTAGCTCAATAATGTCATCTGAGTAGTGTGTCGCGTTCATTTTCTCAAGCTCCTTTATATGGTTGTCTTGATCTAAATTAAATGCAGCACACATCATTTCAGTTTGTTTTTTTGCAAGCTTATCGATTAAGGAATAGGTTTTTTCAAACACTAAATCGTTTTTTTTGCAGCTTAGTAAATCTGAGTGTAAATAGTCTTTTGTTTTCATAATTAAATTGGATTTATATTAACAAATATAGTTCTTTTTTTGTTCATAACCTAGTGTTTTGAGCACAAAACTGCACTACATGAGGGTTTTTAACGCATTTCAGTCGCATCCTGTTTTTCAGTCGCATCTCAGTCGCATCTCAGTCGCATCCTCGGTGATTGTGAACTGTTCAAGTATGTTTGTGCTTATGTATGTATGTATTAATTTAAGTAAGGCGACTTTTTTTTTAGCCGCCTTTGTTTGTTATTTTTGTATTGTTTCTACTATTTTGCCACTTATGTGGTGTACTATATATGATCTGTTGTTTGTGTTGTCAGGATTGTAACAACTATCAATACTATTACCGTCATCGTCAATCCATACTGTTACACCACGTTTGCCAAGAACCCAACCGTTTTCTTTTCCAATTCTTTTCCAAAATTTAATTGCATCGTTTACTAATTTTTCCATTTGTTTAAGTTTAATTATTAATCATAAGAAGGGAACATATCTTCCCAACCGTCTATTGCATTATCATTATAATGCTTTTCTTTTTTTGGTTTATATTCATCAATCCATATTGAGTATTGCTCATTTGGAAATGTTTCCTCTAAATCTTTTAACAATTCGTTTGCTTGTTCTAAAGACAACTGAGTTGTGTGTTCTTCAGGCCAATTAGTCTCGTTCATTATTTTATACATAGTTTTCATGTTTTATAAGTCTAGGATTATTTCTGATAAATCAATAGCTCTATTTAAATTTTTATTCCATTTGTCTGAACCTTGAGATTTTTTATTTGTCTTGAACCATAAATCTAACTGAGTTAGTTCGTGTTGTGCTCTTTTTTGTGATTGTGTCATAATTTCTATTTTTAATTTAATTTTTTAATGTTAATTAAAAAAGGCGACTATGTATCGCCGCCTCTTCCTCCACACGAAAGGAATATACCAATCATAAGTATAATCCAAACGATATAATGTAATAGTGTTATTATGAATGCTCTTATCAGTCGAAAGTAATATTTTATGTTTTTCATATTATGATAAGAATTCTTCAAGTTCGTCAAGTGTTACGTCTTGGTGTACTGTATATTCAGTATCGTTTACAGTAATAGTTGTTGATTGTGATTCAAGTATATCTCCTTTGACTACACACATTACAGAGTCTTTGCACAATATCCAAGAGCTAATATAGTCTGAGAATACAACATCATCTGCATGTGCATATTCATCGCAATGTTCCATATGTACAAGGTCGTCAGCCTCATAGAATACGCAATCTCCGTCTATAGTTCTAACCATATCATCTCTGTGATAATCGTAATTACTCCATTCGCAATAAAATGTGTCGTCATTGTGATAGTAACCTTCTTCAACTGTGCCGCATTCAATATAACATACATCATCTTCATGATACCTATCTCCATTTACACATAATGTCCCTCCTGCCTCACCGCCGTCTGTAGCGTCAAGTGTATAGTTGTCGTAATTACTGTCATTAGTTAATTCTAGTTTTCTAGAGTACAAGTCTTCTGTATATTTGAATGTGTCCATATATGGCATATAGTCATTATTTCTATCAAGTGTGATAGTATAATTACCTTCAATAATTTCACCTACACTAGTCACAAATTCTGTGTCGTTTGAATAGCTTTGAACTTTTTTGTGCATATATCCATTGTTGTGTGCCCATTGTTTTAATGCGTTGATTGTGATTTCATTACCATATATTCTATCCATTATCAATGTTTTACAGTCTGTATACCATAGTAATGCTCTTCCTATAATACCCTCACTTGTATCAGCTATAACCATTTTGACTTTGTCGGGGTTGTCGACATATATATCAAAGAAGTCTTGACAAGAGTCATGTCTCATACAAGAGTTGCCAAGTGATTCTGTATTACCTCTTGCATATGCGTCGCAGTGATAATATGTTCTTATATCTTCACCTTTTACTATTTTAATTTCGCCTGTAAATGTATATTCAGCTTTTAGTAATTGTGATATATTTTGTATATCAGTCATAGTAGTTGGTGGTAGATTAGGTTGATTAAGTATAGCTCGTATACCTTTACCATATTTAATTTCTTGTCGCCTGTCTCTAGCCCATACAGTACCTTGTTCACTTTCAATTGTTCTACATTGTTTACCTTTTGGCAAGCAAGTCATTTTACCTTCTTTGTTGATTGTGAAGTTTCTAACAGTATCTATATGATAGTTAGTGTTATCAATTAAGTTTATTGTACGTCCAAGTTTATTTATACGCTGTTTATCGTGGTCATTTGCAAATATATTATCATTGCTTGGTCTCATTCTGTCAACAATTCTACCAATACGTCTTTTGAGTGTTTCAGACATCATTGAATATTTTTTACTGCGTTTGGAATTGTACATATTATATTGCAGTTTGACAATGTCATATATTTTTAATTTGTAACCTCCTAGGTCAAGCACATCTTTATACTCATCAATTTTGAAGTCAACTGAGTACATTATGCCTGTACTATCTTGAAATGTATTATGAGCTGTCAAATATTTAAAGTAAATGGATGTTCGTAATTTACCTACAATTTTTAGTGCTGTACGTCTAGCGAATTGTGTACTACAATCGCTTTCTTGAATTTTATATGTTAAGTTATACATATCTAATATTCTGTCAGCATGAACTCCTTGTGCTATAGTGTCACAAACGTCTAGTATTTTCATATGTAATAGATGATTACTTGTACCGTCTGGTGTTTTGAATGTTTTGATGTAATCATCATTGATAACATTGCGTACTGCGTCTTTTATTATTATATCTAGCATGATTGTGAATTTTCAGGGTTAGTAAATAGTGGATCATATCCAAGTTTTTCTTCTATTTCATCACGTACGTCGTCGTGAATTTCTGTCAGTACATCCAACTCGTATGCTGATATGTAATGTCCGCAATTCTGACACCAAAACGCATCTTCATACTCGTCATATAGCATACTGTTGTTACTGCATTCGTTACATTTCTGGTGTACTTTTACGTATCCTTCTTCACCAACATATCCTTCATCGTAATATGCTGTACCTTGTCCGTTATGGTCACTAGGTTGAGTCCAAGCTCCATATACATGTCTGTTGTAGTTACCTACACCATAGTTAAACCCATATCCTGAGTCATAGTCATGATAAGCATTATATGTAACACGTGAGTCTTTATCCATAGTGTATTGTTTCAGCTGAGTTGCTGATAGTATCTTCATACACATACTTTTTACTTTTTCTACCTCTGATATGACAATGTATTCATTGTTGCTATGTGGTTCATAGTAACCACATGACATATTCGCAACTTGTATATCATGGTTTTCTGCAATTTCACCTACATCTGTGATACCTCCATTACAAGTAACGAATTTATAATCGTCAAGAATTTTTTGTATATCATTTATAAGTGTATCGTCACTTAGTTTAGTTCCTGATATATTTGTGACGAAGTCACCATAACCACGTCTATCACATTCTAATACTAAAGTGCTGTCATCAAAGAAGCTGAAGTCTGCATTTGAAGAACCAACACATCCAACCTCTTCGTCTAGGAAGAAGACTGCTTTGAAGTTATCAAATTTACGTAGGCAACATAGTGTAATATAAATACCAACTTTATCATCACCTCCAATACCAATTCTATGGCAATTTGTTGAGTCAATAGCAAACATTTTATCGCCTGTTCGTACAATACGTACATTGTCATTGATGTCATGTACAGTATCTATATGGCATACCATAGTTGGGTATAAGTTTGCATCACCCTTAGTCACATAGATGTTACCATATTTATCTCTGGTGTAACCAAGTCCGTCTTTTTGTAGTGTCTTGGTTATGAATTTAGCCATTCTGTGTGTTTTGTATGAGGCTGACTGTACTCTCATAATTGATGCTAAGAAATCGTTTTTTTTCATGTGGATTGAATTTAATTGTTAAACTGATTTTTAATTGTGTTATACATGAGTATTGCACATTCTTTGCGTGTTAAGTTTTTAGGATTCTTTGCAATGATTGTGAATACGTCTTCAATAGTGTCTGTACTAAGTAGTGGTTGCTTAGTTTCATAACTAAAGAGGTTACGTTTTTTGTCATTTAGAACTTTATCTATTTCTTTATTGACATCGTCAAGGGCTAATTCGTAACCATACTGTTTAGCCATTTGTACTAGTAGCACGTCATTGCTACCGTGGTTTGCTTGCATAAATTTATCAAGATATGTAGCGCTTGGAGTACCGACAATACTTTTTTTCAAGTCGGCAACTCTTTGTTGAGTAAATTGTTTGATTTGTATCATATTATTATTAAGGATTGATTGTACTATTTTCTATAGTTTTTTTGTTAATGATAGTTTGAAGTACTGCAATTTCATGAGTGCTTGTACCGTCACCTTTATGTGTAGTGGGTTTGCAATTATGTCTTACTAAAAGGTTTTTATCAATTCTTTTAGTCAATTGTTTTATTATGTAATTACTACTATACCATACCTCGTATTCCATATCTTTATCACGCATTTTAGTTTTGCTGATAGCGTATTTTTCATTTACTCTTATTAGTTTGTTGATGTATTTTTTGGCAGTCACATCGTCAAGTTGTTGCATTATCTTTGGGTGCTTGAGTTCTTGTATGAACTTTTCTTGTGCAATGTGTTCTACGCTTTTGCATAATTTATCGAATGCATTTTTACCATACAATTTTGAGTATAGTTCTTCGAAACCACTATACAATGTCATTACTCCATTTACATAGAATTCAATTTCTGTTTCACGTATTTCTGAGTCATACAAGTCTATGTCTGTTAATTGGTAGACTGTTGCACATACACGCACATCTGCTGAATTTGTTTTGTCAATAGTAACTGTGTACGTGTTATAGTACTCGTAACTTTTTGATTCTTCTTTTAATACTACTTTCATCTTTACTTGTTTTTAAATGTTAATTAATCTGTTTACTGTTTCTATATTCTAAATGTTAAATACTTTTCTTTGTTTACTTTTCTTTTTGGAAAGTATATTTTCTTGTGAAAATTGAAGCGATCGCTTTGAATGTATAATACACTGTATCCGTTATTATATCTATTGTAATTTATTAGTAAATTATTCATCATTACTTTTTTTAAGATTATTAATTTGTACAGTCATATTATTCTTGACACTATACCATAAGTCAAGTTTGTTTGTAATTACTTGTAGCTCCTCTGTTTTAGTCTGGTGCTGAT
>Ga0208793_1000226_pt1 | contig 39619 bp, 53 predicted proteins | sample 17_taG_FD_184092 | JGI IMG/M metagenome (GOLD analysis project Ga0208793, IMG submission 184092) | Marine viral communities from the Subarctic Pacific Ocean - 17_ETSP_OMZ_AT15314 metaG (SPAdes) (version 2) | ecosystem: Environmental > Aquatic > Marine > Oceanic | place: Pacific Ocean | collected... | reverse complement strand
TTTAATACTTAAAGCCTGTACATAAGCAGTATTGTTATAATAAGGTGACATGTCCAGCGATTTTAAAGCTGTTATAACTTCTGGGCTATCCACCTTTAAATACATTGTAGTTGTCTTCGAAGGGACAGTCCCCACTACTTCCTTAATCTTACCACAACTATGACCAAAGATAATCATTTCTAAGTTTGCTCCGCTCACCATTCGATTCCGTGGTAGTATCTTTTTGATTAGCCCGTGGTCAGGAACAACAATCTTATCACGGGGTTCTGGTATACGCTTCCATACTTGAAACAACGTCTGCAACACACCCTTTGTAGATACTTTCTTTTCTGGTGTGTAAAAACAATTTAATGGCATTACAGTTTCTGAGATTAAATCAAAATTCTTATTAAGAGAATTAATAACGGACCACTTACGCCACGACTTAGGAATCAAAAATCCAATAACATCACAGCTTTCTGCTGCGTGATTGAAAAACTTTTTAGATAGTGAACTGGCTCTTCCAAATGGAGGGTTGGTAATACAAATCGCGCCCTTAAATTCTTCAGGACTAATAGTTAAAAAATCACCTTGTTTTACCAAAGGGTGTTTTGGTTCAATGTCATAAGAAATAATCTTGTTTTCACCTATGCCATAATTAATAAAGCCTTTTATAAATTCACCAGTACCACCCGCCGGCTCTAAAATTACTCTCTCTTTCAAAGCCACATGCTTCGAAACCTCTTCTATACAAAGTCTTACTGCTTCTGGCGTTGTATAAAATTGTTCTTTGCCAGTCGTTCTAGTGTTCGCATAAGATTGTTTAGCGCGGTGCCCCGCTGATACATTATTCACATTCCCTCTCATAAATTTTGGCCCATAATTGTTTATCTAGTTTGTCGCTGGACGAGCGATTCCAACACCAACCATTGTTTCTTGCGAAGTGCTTTTCAGGATTAGTTGGTTGTTTACACTCCCACATTTCAATCCGGTGTGGTTCTACAAAAACAAAAACCAAATGATCCCAGTCTTTTATTTTGTTAGTTTGCGGATCTTGATAATAAATCTGATTGAAAAAGAATGAACCATTTTTGCCTTGGAAGGAGGTTTTTACTTCCACTCTCTTGTTTGACTTGGTAATAACATCGTGCCCTTTTTTAATGATTGTTGCATTATCATGAATAAAGTCGCTCAAATGCTTAAAGCAAAATTCTCCAAAATCACCAACAGCATTTTTCCCCGCTAGTTTGACGGGCAAGAAGGGCGAGTTGGACCAATCGACTTTACCTTCTGGTCTTATCAACGCATCTTTTATTGCATTTTCTACAATCAAATCTTTCATTTTCAGTTGCCTCTTCATAGGTTCTCCAGAACGCCTCAAAAAAATGCTGAAGTGTTACATAGCTTATAGACAATATTATACCTAATTCAACAGCAATGTCAAGTCTCTCGATGTACCTGTAAATGGTAATGATTGTTAAAAAAGCAATCAATAAGAAGCAATTTAAAATTTTTTTATACTTGTTTTTTATCTTCGGTAGGTTGAAGATGGGTCTCTCGTAACCACTTGGTCTTGTTCGTTGGTCCCTCACTTACTAAATAGTGAAAACCATCACCAGCTTTGGTGTGAACTTTTAAAATTATTGCCAAGCTTTGTTTTATTTTTACCAAATCCCCTACTCTCCACAAAGGTTTGTTCATTGTTGTAACTCCCAAGTTAACTATGAAAGAGGGGGGCAAAAGCCCCCACCCCCTTAGTTAACTTGGATAGTACGAACAACTCGCTTCTTTGCTTCTGGCTTTGAAATAGTAATGGTCAAAACCCCGTCTTCGTGTGTGGCATCAATCTTACCAATGTCAACGTCGCGGTCAACATTCCAAGAGCGACTAAACGATGAAACAAAACTGTGGTGTTCTCCTTCTGTTTTGTTATCATACGAAACTGTTAGAATGTGGTCATCAACCTTAATCTCAACAGCGTCCTTCTTGACACCGGGGACCGCAAAGACAACCTGCCAATTATCATCATTATTATACACTTGAGCGCCTCTTTGAACATTGTTCATGTAAGGTCGAGCGACTGCCCTGTCGTTAAAAAAGTCGTCAAACACATCGTTAAAAAGTGAATCAAACATATTATTTCTTCGTGTTGTTAATGTAGTCATTATTTATTTCTCCTTTATCTAATAACATTATAGCACAGACCTATTCTTTGTCAAGGCTGGTCATGCCTTCAATTTTAGAAATTAAATTATCCAACTGTGCTTTTGGATCTTTTTTCTCTCTCTCATTTAAAAGTTCTGGCTCTTGAGTTGGTGTTTCAAAATGCTGAAGGTTTGACTTTAACATTAATAAAATATTCATCATCTTTTCTACTTCGGCCAACACCAGTTCATTTATGTTAGCGGCGATGCTTGGATCGATCTCTTCTTTACCCAAAGAGGAAAGCATTTCCCTCAAGAGTACATCTATTTTGGGATGAAGTCTTAAGGCTAAATGAACATCTTGTTTCAAAGCTGTTTTAAATTGATCAGCCTCCTCCATTCTTGTGTATTTAACTAACATCTTTAGTCTCCACAATCGCATGGTTGCTTGTTACCAAAGTTCCCACTGCTGATACAGAATTACGGACGGCTGTACAAGTGACCATAACCGGATCAATGATCCCATCTTTTAGTAGATTTTTAATTTCGCCACTTAAAAAATCGAACCCTTCCTCAGAACTTTCCGTTTCCAAAACCTTTCCCAGACACACATCAGCCGACATGCCGGCGTTATCCGCTAGCGTCTTGAACGGAGCCAGCATGGATTCCCTCACCACGTCATAGCCAAGCCTAGTGGCAGGATCGCCACTGGGAGCCTCTAACGCCTGATAGGCTCTTACGAGGGCCATACCACCTCCAGCATGAATACCGCCATCCTGTGCAGATCTCACGGCTTCTAAGGCATCCTCTACACGGTGTCTCTTCTCGATCATTTCCACCTGTGTTGCGCCGCCCACTCGGATAATGGCAACACCACTACTTAAACGAGTGATACGCTCTTGGAGCTTGTCGCATTCCGGAAGTTCCTCCGTGTTTTCAATGAGTTCTTCTAACATTTCGATACGCTCATCCAGTTTCTTATGATCGCCTGCGCCCCCAACAAATGTAGAAGTGGTTGCTGTAATCTCACTTGTTTTACAGCGGCCAAAATCTGCTAGTTTAAATTCTTTAAACTGCTTGCCGCTCTCTCTTTTAAAGAACGTGGCCCCGGTAGACACACATAAATCTTTTAAAATGTTGCGACGTTCCTCACCATAGCGCGGGGATTTAATTGCTACAACCTTCATTGATCCACGAAGTGCATTCATAATAAGGGCCGCTAAAAACTGGCCTTCAATGTCATCAGCAACCACAACCAGAGGCTTGTTTTCCCTAGCCGCTAATTCTAGAATTGGCATAACCGGCTCAACAAATTCTAACTTGTGGTCAGTAACAAACAATAAACAGTCCTCAAATCGACAAAGACCTCGGCGTTCATCTGTAACAAACTGGTTGGAAACAAAGCCAGAATCGATTGTGAATCCCTCAATTACCTCCAAGCTTGTTTGGTGAGATCGTGCCTCTTCAATAGAAATCGCGCCATTAGCGCCTGCCTGATCGATAGCGGTGGCAATAAGTTTTCCAATTTCGCTATCATTATTGGCAGAAATAGTGGCTACACTCTCTACATCTTCAACTCTTTTAATAAATTTAGAATTATCTTTAAGGTGTTTAATAACGTCTTCACAGGCTGCGCTCATCCCATCGATGAACGGCTTTAAATTTACACCAGAATTTAAGTATTTAAGTGATTGGTTATAAATTTCACGAGCCAACACCGTTGAAGTGGTGGTACCATCTCCCGCGTTTTGATTCGTTTGCTTGGCAACCTGTTTAACAATAAGGGCTGCTGCGTTTTCAACAGGATCTTCTAGTGTAAAGTGATTGGCGACTGTTACGCCGTCCTTTGTAATAAAAGGATACTTTCCCTTCGGATGTATAATTACATTTCGGCCGCTTGGACCTAACGTCGATGCCACATAATCTGCTAACTTGTTAACACCACGCTTCGTTTTATTTTGTAGTTCTTCGTTATCGCTTAAAACAACGCTCATCTTTCCTCCAATGTACCCTAATATTATAGCACGTTGGAAGCCGTTGTCAAGGGAAGATATAAAATTATTTCTTAAAAACTTCAGCCAAGAGCTTTTCTAGTTGATTATCAAATTCTTTGGATTCCTTTTTGGCACCCCTATCTAAAGGAGGGGTTGGGTCGGCGGCGGCGGACTGTGCTCTTTTTTGCCGACTCAAACTCTTTGCTTTTTCACCGGTTGGGTCTGCCATTTCTGGAACGTCAACCAAGTTTTCCTCTGCGGCCTGTGCTAATTGTTTCGATTCTGCCTTGGCTTTCGTAGCGAATCGATTGCGCTCGTTTGCGTTCACACCTAAGAAATAACCTGAAACATCATCGATCAGATTACTTAAATTGGTAAAGATGTCAAAGATTTGTTTGCCAACCAACTCTGTGTAGGCGTCTGCTGCGGTCTGGAACTTGTCTCTGTCGAGCGTCAGCCTCTTTGGGCCTCTTACATTGGGGTGATTTTTCATGTAGGGACCATAAGTTTTAAACTGGCCGGCGCCGCCTTTACCTGTGTAAGTGCCAAGGGCTTTAAGGCGCTCAAAGAATTCAGGATCATCCTTATAAACACCTTCACCAACATAAGTTACAAAGTCTTCCCCACTTGGCCCTTCAAAGGCACCGGGCTTTAAGAAGTCTTTATAAAGCTCTTTGAAATTGGCGCTCTTCTCATAATCTACGGCACGTTTCTTGCCAACAGGAATTTTAACTTTATACTTTCTTCCTGTGATTAAATAAGTTGGGACTTCTCCATCCTCTCTTTTTAATCCGTGTGCTTTGCCGGCACCAGATTTAATCTCTGTTGCCTTCAAAGCTACCTTTGGAACACGCACGTCCACCTCTTCGCCCGATGTTTCCTCATAGGATTTTCTGTATTCTTTTTGTTCATCTTTGTCTAATTTGCTATAGCCTTCCGGTTTTTTTGGCATAAAACTACCATCAGTTTTTATTTTAATAATGGTAGGATTGTTTGTGATACCCGCCATCACTTCTTCGGGAGTTTCTGGAGAGCCAAATTCAAATTCTCTTTCTTCGTATGCTACTACCTCTTTTGCCTGTGGGACGCCGACCCATTCAAACCAGTTCTCTTTATTAATGTCGTACTCATAGAAATCTAAATTCATCACCTCATCAGTTCCGCTCTTAAGAACCACAAGATAGGTCTCTTGGGCATCAGGGCTTTTACTAATGCCATCAATCAAATCCTTAAAGCTTCCCTTGATTATTGCAGCTTTATCCGACAGCAACTTAAATGAATACTCAATGCCGCTCTTTGCTCCTTTGCCTTTTGGCTTTACGTTTAGAATAACATCTGTTGTGCCTGCCTCTCCACCACCCTCTTTGGCCTCAATTTGAAAGCCTTCGAAGATCCCAGCGAACAAAGATTCAAACAAGAAGCCTGCCACAGAAGCATTAAACTCAAAAACAACAGAAGCAAAGATGTCTAAAAACATAAGAGTCCCCATAACTTCGCCAACCGTAATGTCTGATTTTACCTGCTCTGTTTCAGTAAGAAAGCGCTGTAAATACTCAACACGCTCTAATGGATCACCACCTTTTAATTGAGCACCGATTCTTTCAATGACTGCGCGGTCGTCCGTTCCTAGATTTTTACCCCAGTGCTTTTCATTAATTTTAAATTTGGGAAACTTAATTACAGTTTTGGGACCTTCTTTCTGTTCTTGTAAAAGATAAAACTTTTCGTTGTTCATTACTTCGTTAATTAAATTTAAAATTGTTTCTGTGCTCATAACTTACCTCGTTAATAAATAGTTTATTTTTTACACAAAAACAAAAGGGTGGAAACAAGTTCCACCCTTTTGAGTCTGTAACACTCTTTATTTTACTTTTTAGCTTCTTTAGCTTCTTTTACGAGGCGAGCAGCAACTCGCTTCATTACTTTCTCTACTAACGCATCGCGGTTGATGGACTCTTTTTGGTAATCTTTGCCGGCGTGAGTCTTGGACTCGTCGCCTTCACGGTCACCACCGTCTTCGTAATCCTTGGCCTCTGGGTCTTTTTTGTCTTTACCCTTGTCGCCCTTGGACTCTCCATCATCGTGTTCTTCCATAATTTCTTCTTCAACGTCTACATCCATTTCTTCTTCGGTGTCTACATCTACTTCTTCTTCACCACCAGAGCGAACGTCGATCTTGATCTTAAGGGCATCGCCAATTGCGCTGGCCATCGCCTCTAAGCCGGCTTTAAGCGCAGCCTCAACGTCTTCCTGCGACATGCTGACTTCAGCATCCACTTCAACTTCGTCTTCTTCAGGTTCCTCTTCAACGTCGATTTCCTCGTCGTCTTCTTCAGGCTCTTCTTCAACGTCGATGTCGGCCTCGATGTCTTCATCGCCGGCGACCATTTCCATTTCATCATCAACATCAACGTCTTGCTCTAAAAGACCTTCTAGTTCGGCCAACACGTCAGCTTCTTCTAAACTTTTTTCTTCTAGCGGCGGTAAGTCGCCAAGGGCCCCTTCTTCGCCAACGTCCTCTTCTTCCAAGGGCATGTTATAGGCTTCTGAGAGGAAGTTCTCGGCATCTTTCTGGATACCAGCGTACTTTGCCCAACGTCGAGCGACGTTCTCTTCTAATAAAGGCTTTTTAGACATTTGTAAATTCTCCTTAAAGTGTTACATTATTAAATAGTTTCCATTTAAACAAAGTTCTCTTTCTTAAGCTTAAGGACGGCTTTATCCTCTATTTGTTTAATGCGAACGTAACTTACGCCTAGTCTTTCGGCCACCTCACGAAGGGTAATTCGGCCATGCTTGTCTACTGTAGTTAGGCAACAGTTATTATCTTCTTTATAATTAATCCAGTGACGGCAGCTTTTTTCTTTGCAGGGACAATTTTCTTTTGTTTTTCTTATACACTTCATTATAACTCCGGATGTGAACTCTCAATTGCGTCAAAAATACTATCTAATTCGTCTTCATTAATGTCTAACGTATTATTAACTTTCTCTGCGTTTTTTATGTTTCTCTTAATTCTATTTCTCTTAGTTTTGCTGTGGATTTTCATTTGTTCTTTATAACGGTCTACAAATTTACGCATAATGGAGTCATCCTTGATATACGATTCCATAATTGCTCTAATAAATTTAGTTTGTGTTAAATCATCGTCATAAAGTTTAGACATCCATTCTGCATGGATGTGTTGATCTATTTTAACAACTATTCTCTTTTTAGTCAAGCTCATTTAATTAATCTCACATGATCGGAACTCTCTATGATGCCAGCGTTAGTTTGTTTGAGCCATTTTGCTTTTAGTTGCAATTCTTTAATAGTACGTGCGCCTGAATAAGAAAGGCCCGATCTAATTCCCGTCACCAATTCGTTAATCACTGTAGCTACGGGACCTTTATACGGAACAGAGGACGAAACACCCTCTTGTGAAGCAACTTTGCCGCGCCAGTCTTGCTGTGCGGTCGATGAAGCCATACCACGATAAACCTTTCTTAGTTCCCCACAGTTCCCTGTAAAAGTTTCACCGGGCGACTCATCTGTTCCAGCAAGGAGTGATCCCAACATGACAAAATCAGCGCCAGCAGCAAGAGCCTTAACAATGTCACCCGCAGTTTTAATACCGCCATCAGCGATGATTTTTGTGTCTCTGTCTGATTTGGCGCACTCAAATATTGTCTCAAGCCCCGGAACACCGTGTCCCGTTTGTATTCTTGTAGTACAAATGCTACCACCTCCAATATTACATCTAACACTATCAGCACCCCAATCAGCCAAATCATTGAAACCCTCCAAGGTTGCTACGTTTCCTGCCATTAGGTGAAAGCGAGATGGTAAAATTTTACGCAGAGCAGTTAATGCCTCTTTCATGAGAATGTGATGGCCGTGGGCGACATCGACACAAAGAAAGTCTGCGCCTGCCTCGTATAGACTAAGGGCGCGGTCTAAATAATCACCACTTACCCCCACTGCCGCGCCCACTTTTACTTGGTCTGGAAGAGATGCTACAATAGTTGTCTGTTCTGTAATGGTGTTGTAGCGATGAATAATGGCTGTGCCCCCTAGTTGTGATAGTCTGTTCGCCATTTTACACTCGCTTACCGTATCCATCGGTGACGCAACAATTGGAAGATCTAATTTAATAAACTCAGCCAACTCACTGTGTAATTTAACTTCAGATCGGCTACGCACGCCACTGTATTGTGGTACCAACAACACATCATCGTAGGTAAGTCCTGTTTTCATTTTCATCTTAGATCCTTTTCAAGTTTTTATTTCGAATTAAGCTTTCTTTAATGTAAGAATAATCATAGCCTTCGTCGGGGTAAACAAGTTCATAAAAGTTGCCCTCCCTAAAAAGTAAAATAGTTGGAACACCATTTGGAGATAGAAGATCTGAGAGCTTGAAATGGGCGGCTGAATCGATTTTTATGAAATCAAATTCTTCTTGCAACTCATTCGAAACCTTTTCATAATCAGGTGTTAAACTATGACATATCCCACAGTCATCACTAAAAAATTTTATAACATGTGGCTTAAGATTTTCTTCTTCAAAAAACTTTTTAAAATAGTTTTGTTCAACCGTAGCGACCATTATCTATCTCCCGTGCTTCCAAGTGCCCCTTCGCCTCTGGTAGAATTATCATTTAAAGTATCTGTAGAACATTCAACAACCACGCACGGCTCAACAGGAATCATTACCGCCTGAGCGATTTTCTGTCCCGGCTGGATAATACGGGATACTGGGCCGACGTTGTGTAGGTTAACGAACACTTCACCATTGTAGCCGCTGTCTACAACACAAGCACCAACGAGTAATTGTTTCTTTGCAGCAACGCTTGATTTATTCTTAATCTCCAACATGAAGCCGTAAGGAACTTCTACTTTAATCCCAGTTGGAACAACTTTTGATTCGCCAGTATGAACGCAATAATCCATTCCATACATCGTATGTTCCCTATCTGGGCAATAAAACAAGTCGATCCCCGCGTCTGCTGCGTGGGCGCGTACTGGCATTTTGGCACTGTCTCTAATTCTATAAACTCGCAAATTCATTTTTCATCTCCAATTGTTATAAAGATGATAACTTATTTAGGAGTCTTTGTCAAGTGTTTTCTTAGTGCGCTTTCTAGCTGTCTTTCTTGTCATTTTAACGGAAAGGGTTTTTTTAGATGTTAACATCTTGGGAGGGTCATTCTCCTTAACTTCCACCTTTGGAGGGGGTGGTTGTAGCTTGTTTATAAAAGCCAATCTAGCTTCATTGTTAGGGAGAGTGCGGATACGCCGTACTAATGATGGCTCTTTTAAAATTTCTTCAGGATTGGAAGCGTGTTGGCGTATAAACGACCCCACCTGTTCCTTGTTCATTTTCATGTTATAAATAGTCCTAATTAATCATTCGCCAATTGTATTTAATTGAGCGCGTTGAGAAACCCCACGTTTCATTATAGTCTAGTTTGGCTAAATAGGGCCTATTAATCGCGATTCTATCTCGAATTGGATCAACTCCCCAGCATTTGATTGAAAACTGATTGTTTGTATCATCAATTGTTCTTACAATGTAATAGGTCTTGCCGTGTTTGGTCTTTTTTTCAATGACTTCGCGTGGAATGAACCAAGCAATCCCCAAATCCTTGTCGAATTCTCCCAACGGCGGGATCTTGTTTTTATTAATCATGTCATAGACCTTTTTCTTAATGACCAAATTGAATGGAAAAATACCAGTCAACCCAGTTAAGTATTCAATCTTTTCCTGATCGCTGAAATCGCCTTCAGGCTTGTATAAATCGATGTTCTCGTTTAAGTTCTTTTCCTTCTTTGGTCGATCGACGGCAACTGCTGACCAGAAGTGCTTCATTCCTGTAAAGCGTTCATCAACCATACAATTTAACGCGCCGCATCGAGTTAAAACATCCAAAGCCTTTTTGTTTAATTTAGAATAAACAACCTCCTCATTAAACAATAATTCCTCTACGGTGTTGAATGGTCGGTGTGCCAAGATTTGCTCAACCGCCTTGTCGCCCAAGCCCTTAATGGATGTCAAAGGCTGAATAAGACTCTTATTGTCTGCGCCGATGTCCCAGACCTGTCCTGATTCGTTAATGTGCGGACGCTTTACTCGATACCCAAGGCTTTGCACAATATTAATAGCTCGTTCCTTTCTTCCTTCGGGCTCTTTGTCGAGGTAAGCGGCCATCCACTCAACGGGATAGTAAGTAAGAAGATGGGCGCACTGATAGCTAAGAATACTGTAGCTGACAGCGTGGGACTTATTAAAACCATACCCTGAGAAATACTCAAATGTTTGCCAAAGCTTTTCTGCTTCACGCATTGTGATACCTTTCTCTTCGCATCCTTCAATAAACTTGCCATGAATCTTCTTTTTCTTTTCATACGTTTTCCCCGTTGTTCCCTTTTTAGTTAGAAGTTTACGAAGCAGGTTGCCTTCGTCAAGCGTAAGATTTTTACCCAATTTGTGAGCGAGCAAAGCGATTTGCTCTTGGAAAATAAGGAAGCCATGAGTTTCCTTGGTGACCTCTTTCACTAATGGGTGCAGATACTTAACACCCTTTGGATTTCTCTTTGCCGCTACATAATGATCGTGGACCTTTGCTGATAGTGGTCCCGGTCGATAGATTGATGTAATCGCTGAAATATCAATGATGCTCGTTGGCTTCGCCTTCTTACAGAAGCCTTGTGCCCCCTTCTCTGTAAATTGGAAGACACCAGCCCATTTGCCCTTATGAAAGACATTCTTATACACCTTCTGATCATCGAGATCTAAAACGTTGGGATCTAAATGTCGATCGTACCAGTCCTTAACATCTTGGAAAGTCGGCTCTTCCACGCCTTCGTGCCGTCGTAGGACATGCCGAATAGCGCCCTCAAGCATTCGTAAAGATGCAAGTCCCAGAATGTCAAACTTAATAAACCCAAGAGGCTCAAGATGTCTAACATTTTGCCCTTCACTCCATGGGGTCTGTTGAACGCCGGCACTATTAATAAGTGGCATGTGCTTGTTTAATTCGTCAGCAATAACCACACCACCAGCGTGACGACTGATAGATCGTACCTGTCCATAAAGGTTATCAACATGTGTGGCGATGTGTGGATACTTGTTAAGGAACTCTTTAAGAGTGTGACTGTACTCCTTAACTTCTTCAAATGTTGGAGCATAAACCCCTGCTGTAATTCCATGTGCTTTCTTTGCGATCGGTGTCGCCTCCTTCAACATTACACTCGTAACTTTGTTTACTTCGCTAAAGTCTAAGCCATAAAACTTAGAGATATCTTTAATCAAAGAACGAAGCTGTAGGGTGTTGTAGTTGCTGATAGGCACTACGGTATTCTTTCCCCACTTTTCAATCAGAACTTCTTTAAGAACCATCGGATCCGCAACATCATAATCGATGTCGGGATAATCTTTAGCATCTTTGCGTAGGAACCTACTAAAGAGTAGTCCGTACTTTATGGGATCAATCCCTGTGATACCAAGTACATACGCAACAAGAGAGCCAGCAGCACTGCCCCTCCCAGCACCGACAAGTTGGGTTTTCTTAGCTTCATCGCTTACCGCCTTCATAGTTAAAAAGTATTTCGAAAAGCCACGGTCTTTAATGACCTGTAGCTCTTCTTTTACTCGTTGAATGTATTCTGGTTGTTTGTCGAATCCGTATTCGCTGATTCCCCTGTTACATAGTCGATCAAGTTCTTGATCGGCGGTGCTTCCGTCAGGGACCACAAAATCAGGAAGACGCACAGTAGAATCAGGAGAAAAGCTAGCAATCCGTTCGTGAGCAATTCTATAAGTCTCTTCGATGCTCTCTCGTACCAAGTCGTCGTCATAATTTACCTCGCATTGTTTTGAATAGTTGTTGTAAGACTCCCACATTTCATCGCCATTCTTTGGGTATAGTTCATACTTCAATTCTTCTCGACTCTGTGGGAGTGTGTTTTCTGCATAGTCTGGCTTAGACTTTCCAAGCCAACCAAGCTGTCTGTAAAGTGATCGATCTTTAAAGAGATCTGGACGCGGGTAATGACTATCTGCTGTAGAGATAAGTTTAACGTCCAGCTTCTTTGAAGCCTCGATAATGTGCTTGTTGATTTCGTGCTGTTCTGGGATAGCATTCCACTGAAGCTCTCCATAGAACCTATCGCCAAAGATCTCAACAAAGTTGTCAATTGTTTCGGTCATCGCGGCTTGTACAGCCTCGTGGCCGCTCTCACGGTTGTTCCAGTAATCTTTGGATAGTGGACCACCCATACAAGCAGAAGACACGATAATGCCCTCATGGTGCTCTGCTAGCATCTTATAATCAATACGAGGATAGCGATAAAAACTATCGCCGTTAAATGATTTACTAATTAACTGAAATAAATTGTTTAGGCCCGTTTGGTTTTGAGCCAACAGTACCAAGTGTGCTCGTCGGTTAATGATGTTCTTTTCTTGACGCTTTGTAGCCTCTTCATCCTCAACAACAACGGCGCTGTTCTCTTCTTTCTTTTTACGACCCTTTTTACTCTTTCGAATTTCTTCGTAATCTTCTTTCCATTTGTCAACGGAGTCAATAAAGTAAGCCTCAATCCCATAGATTGGCTTAAAATCTTTGCCCTCTGCCTGCATCTTTTTAGCATGAAGCACCTGATGTGATAGCCCATTCATGTTGCCGTGGTCTGTCAACGCCAGAGCATCACAGCCATTTTCATAGGCAAAGTTCATGTGGTCTTGAGGATAACCCAAACCATCGAACACACTAAACACACTATGCGCGTGCAAGCCAACAAACTTAACACTCGACTTATTCACTACACTCATTCTCTAGCTCCTCAATGTACTCATTACATCTTTTTAGTTCATCATGAATCTCTTTATAGTATTCATCAAAAACGTATTCCAGCAACCGGCGTTGGGCGTCTGTTAGCCACACAATATTAGTTGGAAACCCGGCGTCACGAAGGACAACCAAAGGAATCTTTTCGTATTCAGTTTCGTAATTCAATCTATTTCCTCCCATGCTTTTCTGTCCCAAAGCATGTCATCATTATACCCCATTTTTGTGTTTATGACAAGCTCTTCTAGGGCCTCAATTTTATTTCTTAACTCTTCAATCTCTTCCATTAACTCGTTATTCATCTTGCGAAGAGAAGCTATTGTTTGGTCTTTGTTCGTCTTGTTCATAATTAATAATCCTTTCTTTTCCTCTGTTATAAAAGTACTTACTTCTTGGAGCCTTAATACTAAAATTAGACTTTAAAAATTCAACGTACTCATTCCAATTAGTAATGGGAAAATAAAATCTAGCTTCAATTTTTTCATAGTCTTCAAGATTAATAAATGAAAATAGATCTGAAAGATTAAATTTTCTGGCTGAGTAGCGTTCCGCAATTGGAAGAGGCACATTCCAATTCTCATCGTCCAAACCTGTGGCGGGTGAAAAGAATCCAGTTCCTTTATTTCTTACGGTCTTTATGGCTTCCTTCAAATCGGGCTGCGAAAAGGTAAAAGGCAACAAAAGATCATCTAAAAAAGTCTTTTCATCATGAATAAAACACGCTTGCTGACTACTCCGAAAAACATCTCGCGACTTTTGTGGTTGCCAGATGTGCGTAGCTGAAAAGGGGAAGGAAACAAAAAACTTATCAGGAACAAAATTCGCACTAAAGTTATGTGCTACTCGACTTGCTACAGACGCAGCGTTAAGAATGCCCCACCAGCATGAATCTCTTTTGCCGACATCTTTTTGATGATTCCAAGAATAGTAAATTGGGATGTATCTCTTCTTTTCATGTGGTCTAAATTCGTATTGACGCCAAAAATAGATTGGATCTTCAACCCATGAGCCAATTTGGCCTTTTAATAATTTAATTTGTGAATAGTCGGCGTTGATCCAAATAGAATGACAGCCGGCGCTCGCACACTCCAATACGGAAGCTTGAATCGCATTAATGCCCTCTCCCACGTTTACAAAGCCATCATCCCAGATTTTATCAAAAATGCTGTATGGTTTAGAAAGCGGTATTATTCCTACAAAGTGTTTAGCCATTGGTATTGTCTATAATGTTGTCAGGCAAATTTAAATTATAATGTGCCCTTTTTAATCTTTTGTGGTGGTAAAGCTTCGTTACGTTTCCCTTCACATGAGACTTGTGACCATTTATTTTAAGCCACCATCCAACTTTACGGCGGACCATGAACTCTGAATGTTCGTGACTATTGAGTTGCTTGGCCGTTAATTTAGACTTAATGTACATTAAATTCTGTTTTCCAAAACTAATTTCCGTCACAAAACAATCTTCGTCTGTGATAAATGTTTTGTTATCTGGGGTTAGTAGATAACGTTTTTTAAGAACATCCACAACTTCATAATAATTTACAGTCCTTCTTATGTTCTCTATCTCTTCCGCATCAAATAAAAACAACTTCTTAAAATAAAGTTTTTGTGAGGAAGTTTGAGAGATTAAGGACAGGTAGCCACTTCTCAAATAGATTAAATCTATTGAAGGAAAAATTAGTTTTCCAGTGATCGCCAATTTTATTTTCTCGGTGGCCACAACATCTTGAAGCTGTTGGTCTTCTCCGCTCACCTCGTGTGAAAAATAAACAACCTTCCCATTGGTTAAGAGGGGAAGGTTGTTATCCACAGCAAAATCAACTGCTTTTAAAGTTGCGCCGGCGACCAATTCATCACATTCAAATGTCGCTGGTGCTACTAATTTCATTTTTAGTTTATTATAATAGCGCAGTGGCTGGCCAAAAAAATCAATTAACCACGCCCAGAACATGGTTTTCTAAAATCAAATGGCATGTTTCGCCAAATACCATGGCTTCGCGCAACATGTGTCCCTCAACAACAATTTTATCACCCATGTTTAACACGTTATAAAATTTAGAATCATCGGCCACAGACTTAACAGCAACAACTTCAAACTCTTTTTGGTTAGTTACCATGTCATCTGGTAAATAAAATGTAGGCTTCGAATTTTCCTCTTCAGCTAGTGGCTCTACCACCACCATTCTATTCAACGGTTTCATTCAACTGTCTCCTTTTCCGCAAAACCAGTCTCAATGGACTCGTAAATGGCTGTAAGGTCGTCAAAATTAATTTGTTGTTCCCACATGCGAAATGCCTTGGTTGCCATCGAGATTTCGTCTTTTGATAACCAACGGTTATCGACAAAGTTACGTCGAAGGTCCTTTCGTTGTTCGCGGTATGGCCTCATGCTATCTTCAATAGCTGCCAATGATTGTACATACTCTGCAAATTTTTGTCGCTTTTCCTTTTCCACTACTTCCTCCTATAATATATTAGTGTTTTCAGATTCTTGTTGGACGATTCGTCCAGATGCAAAAGACCACCGATGGTAAACAACGCCTTTTGTATCCACCCTGTGTTCCATAACAAGGTGGTTGTCGCTTGCTGGCGCGCCCTCTTGTTTACAGACCGGGCATTTATAATGTCGCCCAACGGTAATGTCGTAAATGTTCTCAACCCTTGAGCAGTGCTCGTTCCCTTTCCGATTCATTCAATTTCTCCCCTTGTTCTTCTCGCTCTAACAGTTTAGCAAGATCTTCGTACTTTGTCAAGACCTCTTGAGTTGTTAAATTCTCTTCGTTTTTTAGCTTTTCAATTATTTGTTTAATTTTTCCCATCTCAAATCCTCCTTTGGTGGAGTCGGCGGGAGTCGAACCCGCGTCCTAAACACATCAAATTTTTCGTCATTCACAAGGTTGTTTGGTTATTTGACACCAACAAACTCTGCGCCACGCGCCACCTACTTTTTTTAAGAGAAGTAAGAAACTCTGGCGGCATAGCCTCCACCAAGTTTATTTATTTGGAAAACTTGGAAAACCTCATTAGCAGTCTTTGGTTTACAAGGCGCTGCCGGTCCCCGTAACTATGCCGCTAGGGCGTAGTTATAATTTTCAACGTTATCGTTGGCAATTAAAATGTTTCAGCGTTTTTAAAGAGCCACGCTGCCCTCTTCCTTGCACGAAAAATCCTCCTTGCCCAGTCGAAACCGTTTCGACCCCGTATAGTAATTATTTGTCTCTGTACATAAAATGAACTATTAGTGTCAATTATTAAAAGTCCTAGCCCCGCATACATTAAGCATTCCATGATCGTTTCATAAACGATCAACGAAAGCCAATCCATTAATAACTCAAACGGTTCTACTATCTCTCCAACTGATTAATCAAGTAGTCCAAATACCAGCGAGCCTTTTTGAGATCGCCAAGTGTATCTCCTTTGTGTTTGGCTCGTGTAACGTATTTTACCACGTTTCCCTCGATAAAGTCAAGCTTCCAATCAACGATCGCATCAATAACTTCAATCTTTCCAGCGTTGTAGTGCGGTGGGTGATTGACTTTTGACAACTTATTTAATTGTGCATGTTCTGCCATTTCCATTTTAATGTTGTCAAACTGCTTAACATTGTCGAATGGGTCTGGCTCTTTCTTATAAATTGTTGTGTGGTCGTAATACTCTTTAGCGTTTCTCACTCTTTTCCTCCGTGTGATACATAATTCTCGTAGCCGTCTTCATGACCTTTTTAGCGTATTGTTTGCCGTGCTTAATTGGGTTTTTTCCTTTACATCTAAACCCTGCGTTATAGCCGCATAATGCCGTGTAGTAATTGCCCTTGGCGTATTTGTGTAGCCAGTAGCCTAAGATTCTTGAACCTACCTTTATAGATGTTTTGGGGTTTTTTAATTGTTTGCAGGTCCAACCCCTGCTCCATTTCGGAATCACCTGTGTTAGTCCGCAAGCATTAGCATAACTTACCACATGTGGCCTCCAATTACTTTCTACACTAATCAAAGAAACAAAAACAATTGGATCTAACTTATGTTTTTTACACTCTTTAACAACCTGTTTTGTGTGCGTGCAAGCGTACTTAGCTCGTGGTATCTGTGCGCTTACCATCGCCGCACACAAAACGGCTGCTGTAATGGTGTTCATAGACTTGTAATTTCCTTATAGGCTCCAACAGTTACTGGATACAACTTGGTAATTATGTCCAACATAGCTTTTGCCATCTCTTGAATCTCCCATTGTGCGCCTTCGTGTGTGCGTAGGTCAATGAACTTTAGAATGTTGTTGAGGTTTGCTGAAGCATAGTATTCCGTATACATGTTTTGTGGCAGAACCCCTCTAGCCTGTTCTCGACAAACGCCGGCCTCAATAAGTTCGTTAAACAATTTTAAACTCGCATCATGATGCATTGTAATACAATCAGAGGCTTCATGCTGCCAACTTTCAATAACTGGATCTATTAGCTCTTCAGCATTGCTTGCTTGACGATTAGACTTATGTTGAGTCCTGAAAGCCTCTGGCTCGTAGAACTGAATGTCAAAGTCGGTGTATCGCCTGCTGATCTCGTTATAAGACCAAGTACGATGTCTGTGATGCTGGGAGCGGACAAACAACGGCACCTTAACACGAAAGGTTACAAAACAATGTTCTAGAGTTGAAGTGTGCCTATGCTCAATAAGATATTTGATAAGCTTTTTATCCTTCTTCTCCAATTCTGCTTTTTGTTTGCCAAAGCTTACGCGAGCAGAGTTGACAACGGTTAGGTCATCCCCAACCGCGTCAACCAACTCCACGGAGCCTATGTTGTCTCCGTAAAGACGCTTTTTCATTCCCACTCTCATTTAAATTCCACACATGTAGCCAGCAATAATGGCAAAGCCACAAAGAAAGATTAAACCACCATAAAATACTTTATTTGCTTCTTTTATATGTTTATTATCTTGTATTAACATTTTTTCTCCTTTTGGTACTCCCAGAGAGAATTGAACTCTCGTCGCCGGCTTGAAAGGCCGGTGTCCTAACCGCTAGACGATGGGAGCGGGTGGATATTTAACCGTTTGTCCCACTAACGTCGGCAGGCGTCGAGACAGTATCAGCCTTGGTAGCCGTAGCATCATCGGGCGAATCAACCACATCCTTTTCAGCCTTCTTTTCTTCTTTAACGTCTGCCACCACATCGGTATCGCACGTCTTCTCTTCCTTGTCTCCGCAACTAGATGCGATAAATAAAATCGCAACAGTAAGCATCATTGTAGTAAAGTATCTCATTATATTTTCTCCTTTAATGTTTTACTTTTAAGATCCAGCAATTGCTGAAAATGTTTATTGAGTTTTACCCAATAGGTTTAAATAGTTTCCTAAACTGTTTGGTACGGGATGGAGGAGTTGAACCTCATTGGGCACCACCCGGCCTAGTTTAGCCAAAGGCATATAAGACCCCCGCCGGGAACATCCCGCATGGGAAGGGCTACTCCACCTTTAGAGTACCCATTGGAGTTTGTACCTCTACTTCCCAACTGTTGAACAAATAAGGGATTTCCATATCCGCCTTCAACAATTCCCCAAGAGTTGTTCCCACTTCAGCCTTTACACTTGTAAAGCCGCGCTTGTGATCATAGTGTTCGGTATCAACATCTAAATATTCATACCAATCACTGCGAATGGCACTTGCCACATACTCTTCAAAATTAAAAGAACCCCTCTCATAATCATCAAGAGCGCCGTTGTCACGCAACTTTTCAATAACAGTGTTATTGGCAAGTTGAGGACTAATAATTAAATCGGCCAACAAATTTGCGATGCCAGTTTCATCGATGGTTTCGCCTTCATAGTCCTCTCCCGTATAATGGATGATCTCTGACCCTCCCTCAGTTGAGAGAGTGACCTTGGAGGTTGAATCCAAGTTCATTTCTCGTAGCTTATTGAATCTACTTTCTTTATTAAGAACTAATTTCATTTGTGCTCCTTGAGGAACTTAACGATGTTTTGGATGTCTGTTTCTACAACACTCTTGAAGCTATTAACCTCATGGCAGATGACATCTAGACGCTGTTGCAATTTTCCAATTTGTGTATTTAGCGAATCAATTTTTTTGTTAGTCTCCGAAATTTCCTTTTCAATCTGTGCATTTGTATCTCTACCCATTTTTTTCTCCTTGTGTTAAAATGGTACCCCCGGCAGGATTCGAACCTACGACCTACGGCTTAGAAGGCCGTTGCTCTATCCAACTGAGCTACGGAGGCATACTGTGTATACAGTATAGCTCAGTTTTAATTTATTGTCAAGCCTTTTTGACTCTTTAATTTTGCTAATTTTTTCTCTAAGATGGCGATTTGATTTTCTTCTACAAACGGAACATAATAATATCTGTCATATAAACAAATAAGAAAACACGCCATAATCAAACTTGTATAGATTCCCAAACAAATATAGCCGGCTTGTGGCCCATAAGTAAACCTAGCAAAAACGGTTGTGGGCATCATAAGCTTGCCAAGTAGAAAGCAAACCATGGCGGTTTTTTGTAGGTTGCTTGCCCCGATCATTAAATCAGATGCTTTATAAATCATTTTTCCTCCTTGCCACAGGGTTTAATACAACCATGGCAGCGAATGCAATAGCCCGTTGCCTCTCTTTCCAGCTTTAGTTTCTTTTCTTTTCGTGTGAGTTTTTTAAAAGCGTATTCCGCTTTTTGAGCCTTTGACTGATTTTCGTAAGATTTGTAGTATATCATTTCAACTGGCCTTCTGGTTCTTGTGTATTTTGCCCCACGGGCGCTTGTATTGTGCTCTATCAATCTTCGACCTAAATCTGTTGTAACACCTGTATAAAATGTATTGTCGTTGCACAACAAAACATATAAATACCACATAGCCTTATTCTTCGTCTTCTTGTTTGTGCTCGTCTTTAAACATCACAAGGAGTCTGTATCCTTTCCAACGACGAGGTATTTTTTTTCTAATTCGGTTCGCATGACGCTTGGGGAGTAAAATGTCTATACTTTTACCGCAGACATCCCTACCAAAAGAATATTCATATTTTTTACTTAACACAAGTTCCCTTTGAAGTTCCTCGACAAGCTTTTGTTGTTTCTTAGTTAAAGACATTTATTTTCCTTTTGGTACGAGCGGGGGGACTTCATTTGTTACAATTATACTTCATCTGGAGCTAGGTGTCAACCTTTTGGATAAAAAAGTCCTCATATGTCCAGGTAGTAAATTTCCTTTTGTTCCAAGATCTTTTTGACTCTGGCTGTTTGTTCTTCCACTCTCTCTGTGGTGTTGCCTGTTTCGGGAAACACGCCCGAATTGGACAACGCTTCTTCAACCTCGCCATCAATGCTTACCACAAAGTATTCTCCTTCTTTCCAATCCATTGAACAAGAGTTATCATAAAGATGTTGTGCAAGTTCTTCGTGTTCTTTCGCAAGATATTCCACAATGGCTTGTTTGAGTTCGTCTGCTGTGAGGTAGATGGTTTTAAGTGATGTTGTTTTCACTCTTCGTTCTCCAATGTGTTTGAAACATTTCCAGTAAAATCTGCGCTGCTGGTTCCGACCCAATAAACTTCGTCTAGGACAAAGCGAACGTCACTATACCAACGGGGCTTCTTAACGTTACTATACCAATTGGGCTTCTTACCTACGTTCGCTGGATTGGAAAGGAGGGGTTCCATCCACAAATCGAGCGTGCTGCGATCGACACCATCATAATAACAGTAGTAAGACCCAGTGGAAATCACATAATAGATTCCTTCTGGTTTGCCCTCAAAAGATTCTCTATCAGATATCTCACCTCGGTATTCTACCTGCTTTCCTTTATAGGTCTTTGGGCGGTTATCGCTCATTCTTCGTTCTCCAGTCTTTCTACCTGCCCCTCGTTTAGAACAACAGGAATGACATCGCCATCTTCATGAAGCCAAACTCGTCTAACGACCGTTGTGTCTTCTCCAAAGACTTTTAGTTCTGACAGGCTTTCTTGCAGATAGTCTGGGAGGTTGCCCCAAGCATGCGCGGTGATGGCGGGCAAGATCATGCTTGGATCTTTTTCGCCTATCAACTCCACATCTTTTGGAGTCAGCATAGCATTCATTATGTCTGCTGTGTGATGTGGACTTTCATAGTCCATCTCCTTCTCGTTAAAAGAAACAACCTGTATGTAAAGTGTGGCTTCCCGCTCGGGTTCTGTTGACTTGGATTCTATCCAAACTGGTCCTTCAATTCTCATTCTTCGTTCTCCAGTGGTACGAGCGGGGGGACTTGAACCCCCATGCCTCTAAGGCGCGACATTTTGAGTGTCGTGTGTCTACCGATTCCACCACGCTCGCATCTTGAATCTATTCTACCCTACTTTTAATTTTCTGTCAAGCCTTTTTAATGTTCCGTCCTCTATAGGTTTTTGTTTGGGCATGACAATTAGGACACAAGATTCTTAAATTCTCTAACCTATTATCTGTTCGAACTCCATTAATGTGGTCAAGTTCTATTGGAGCAGGCTTTCCATTCCATTCAATTATTCCACACAATTCCCACTCCCTCGCCGAACACTTTCACTAGATCACCAATTTTCATTGTATTTATAACCCACAACTTTATGTGCAAGGCGCGCCCATTATACTTTCTTGCGACCCTTATGAAAGAAGCGTTTCTTATCAACACTGAGAAATGAATCTTCGTCTTCGTGAAGGTGCATGTAGGCTTCGGCCACAGCGTGACTAGCATTGACTGCTGTGTCATCCAAAGGAGAAACCTTTCCGAAAGGAAGTGTCTGCGACGGATTGAAAAAGAAGGGCATCACAGTCTCTAACTCTGCCCACCAACTCAGAACTGCTTCTTTGTCTTTACCAGTGTCCCACAGCCAGCATCTATAACCGTATTCTTCTTCTAAAAAAATTTTCATTTCATCTCCAAATCTGTTGCCCAATGGTCAGGCTTCACTCATCCCCTCAATCACGCCTACTATTATACTAAAATGAAGGGCCGATGTCAAGCATGTTTATACGGCGTGTTGCTGTTAATTGCGTCTTTATAACTTAATTTCAACTTCTTAAGAACCTTCAAATTCTTTTCTTGATTTGGAGTGAGGCTTTCCATCTCGGATAAACGCCTAACCTCCTTACTCAATTCCCTGTGCCGTTCAATAAATTTTGATATTGTTGTCATTTATAACTCCGTAAAAAGATGAGGCACCTTTTACCCCGTGCCTCCCTGCGGGAACTCGTAGCCACGATAAGTGAAATCACCCCCTTGTTGTGGTTAGATTTACGAGATTATGTTAAATTTTTATCTAATTTGAATTCAACCTCTAAATCATAAATGGAAGCAATTATCCATTCTTCTTTAGTGATACTGTTCAAGTCCAGCATTTTGCTTTTAGCATAGGCGTAAGCGCCAGTAAAAGTATTATTAATGATTGTGTTCATTTTTGTTTCTTTGGTCTTTGAACAATAAAAGACAACTTGATAGCGTATCATCGGATGCCTCGTGGAAGCTGTTTTAAGATTATAACAAAAAGTTGTGGCGCTGTCAAGAGATTATCCTTGGAGTATTTTCCAAATGTGGAGAGCCATCGACCCAATAATTCCGGTTGCGCCGATCCACAATACTTTGGAAATTCCCTCTTTCCAATTCTCCAATTCTTTTAAGCGTGAATAGATTCCCTGATCAGGGTTATAAATAGCCTCTTTTATCTTTGAAGTGTCTTCGGCCATTTCTTCATTCTTTTCTTTGATGACCATCATCATGTCCTCTATTCTAGACAATTGGCCTTTTAATTCAGTAAAACCAACAGCAGTGGCTGTTATCAAATTATTCTTATCCGACATAGAAACCCCCTAAAACCAGTTAACTTTCCACTTACAGTTTTTGGCTTCGTCCCAATAAACAAACCTACTAGCCTTTTGTAAAGTATAGGCTTTTAACAGTTCTTCGCCAAACGTGGTCTTGCGAGGCTCCAAGCCCTCTTCCCACTGAAAGTGCCACCACTCTGCGCCACCATAAGCACCACCCCTAAAAAAACTTCGACGGGCTGAAATGTTTTCAAAGCCGTGGTCCTTTGCTAATTTAGTAAAGTTAAAGACTCTGGCTGTAATTTCTTTTGTTTTAAGGATAGTGTATTTCTTTCCCTTTGAATTTCTTTTTGTAACAACATAACAAGCTTCAATTGTTTTTTCTGGAACGTCTAGATCTTCGGTCTTGGCCCACACAATCCACTTTCTACTATTGCCATCTCGCTGAATTAAGTAAGGATCTGTGCTAGGGTTCTGCATCCCGGTAGGAAGCGCCATGTCGAACGCTCTACCAACATAGTGCATAGACTTCTTACTTCTCGACGGGCTAGCCTTCCCACTCAATCCTCGTCTACCGCCAGCAGAAGTTATTATGCCACCAAGGTCATGAACTGCTTCATAAAGCTCTTTGTACGCCTTTGCAGTATCAGAGCGAAGCGTTACTCTCGTAAAGCCGCCCCTGTTCGCAAACTTATCAGCAGGACACTTGACCCATTTAAGCTTTGTGTCGCTGTCTACCAATTCTTCTTGTGGTGGCCCCAAATCCAAATGAAGTTCCATCTTTGGAGAGCCAAGCGCTGAATTAAGTGCTGCAGCAGTTGATGGGCCGACAAGGCCATCCGAATAAAGTTTTACTTTCTTTTGAAATGCTTCTACCGCGTCTTCGGTCATTTGGCCATAGTGACCATCAATTGGGCCGGGGTGGTAGCCCAAATAGGCTAAACCCTCTTGTAATTTTTTAACTAATTCGCCTTTTGTGCCTTCGCGCAAAACCATAACTTAAACCTCGCGTTAATTATATTTTAATTTTCATGTAAGAGCCGCCACCATAATCGTTTATCTTAAAATAGATGGTGCCGTCCTCTGTTCTTTTTAAAGGCAGGAGTTTGTCATTGCTCGTTGAATTTGTAAAAGCCATGACATCGGGGTACGAAGCAGGATCAACAATTTGAAGATCATTAAAGTTTTCCCCCAACGCATTACGAAGATCGCCGGTATCTACAAAATCCGCGCTCCCTGCCGTTTCTCTTTTGTATTCCTCTCGTTCGACCTTGGTGGGAACACCGGGCATGGCTTCTTCTACTTCACTCTCGTTTAAGTGCTCTCTAAAGCTCTCCATTGTATCTTTCATTGTTAGCGGCTTAAGCGGCGACTTGGATTCGTCAACCCTGCCGGATAAAGCCTTAAGATTCTTATAAGCTGCTCGCCACGCGATGTTGTTGGCGGTGGCGCCTTTTATAGTGTTCATGATTTTTTCATCACTCACCCCTTTCTTCCTTGCGGCTTTGATCCACTTACCAAACACACCGCCACCGTGTTTCATGGAAAAAGAGTCAATTGTTTTAGCCAAATCTAAACCGGGAGCTTTTGCTGCGGCTTGGGGCTTCGCCTTGCCTGCGGCTTGGGGCTTCGCCTTGCCTGCGGCTTGGGGCTTCGCCTTGCCTGCGGCGGTGCCTTTGCCAGCACCTTTTAAATAATCAACAAGGGCCCGAACGCTTTTCTTAAATGAGCCTTGGCGCTTGGGAGCATTTTTATCAGTTTTTCTCAATGCGTCAATTGCCCCTTGAGTCTTTCCGCCGTAAATACCATCGGCGCCGGGGGCATATCCCGAGCCAAATCGCGATTTGCCCATAAAATATGGCTTTTTAACTCCTGCGCCGACCAAAGTATAATAAAGCATAGATTGTAAATGTGCCATTGTCTTGTTTGGCTTGCGAGGTTTGCGCTTGGCCACATCTTTACCGGCTACAGCACCTTTGCCTTTAGCTGATGGGCGAGTTGCCGCAAGGGCCGCCTTTTGGCCGGCATCCGGCTGGCCATCTTCAGGTGGTCTAAATTCGCTTTTTACGGGAACACATTTTCCGGTGTTGTCCTTGGTCTGTCCAATAGGGCAGTCTTCTTTTGTTTTTGGGATGCCCTGTAACTCAGCAGCTTTTTGTTTAAAAAGCGCGGCCGATTTCGGCTGATGAGTCTCCAGAGCCTTCCAAGCATTGGGAAAATGGTCAATAACATATTTATTTACTTTTAGAAGCCTGCCGAAAAGGCGAGCAGCTTGGCCGGCTTTAACTCTGTCAATGCCCCCTGCGGCGCTGGCGTCAGCATCCAACTTCCTAAGTCTTTTCAGGAGATCTTGATTAGACCAATTTCCCCATCTTGACTGCTCTTCTAATTTTTCTATTTCTTCATTAATAAGCTTTCTTAATAGTTCTTTTACCGACGACATTGTAACACCCCTTTGTGAGTTGCCTCTTTATTAAATAGTTCAAAACCATGCAAAAATCAAGTGATCTCGCACGCTCCACCAGCGCAGGCTAATTCACCCTTTAGATCTGTATTGTCGTCTTCCTCTTCCACCTGAGTTAAGTCAACCTCTTTTAAGGATTCAACTAAAACATCGTAAGTTTCTTTAGAACAATCTTCAAATGGTGCCTGTTTGTAAGTGTGATCTGAATAAGGCAATACACTTAAGCCATTATACTTGTCGCGGTTTTCCCACATCCACTCGCCAACGTCTTGCCATTCGGCATCTTTAATAGTAATGGTCGCAGAAACGTTATGAGTGTTCTGCCCCTTTCTGTGTCCCGGCTTTACCCACTCGCTGGCCACTTTAGCCACTCTTTTTAGTAGTTGGAGGGCAGATTCGTGTCTAGTAATGGCACCTTCGGGCGCCTTTTGAGGAATACTAATAACAGCAGTATCATGCGGCCTAAAAAACTCATCCTCAATTAAATCTGTATGGTTTAAGTAAAGATGCCAGTAGATTGCCTCATTTTTACCCACTCTAATCCGACGAATGTAATAATCGTTGTGCCAAGCGTGAATTCCAGAGCTAGTTCCTAAAGTTAAGCTTGTTGTTCCTGCTGGCTTAACAGTTGTACAGCGAGCCGCCGGTTTAATGTCTAAAATCTTAGCGACTCTAGCGTTTTCTTCTTTTACAACCTTCGCAGCTTGCGTCATGTCGAGATTTAACACTTTGCCAGACGCAATTCCCGTCATAGAAACGCCTATAAGCGCATCTTTCTCGGTGGTTCGACGCCACACATCTCTAAGGTAGTGAAAGTCCGTATAGCCGGCTTGTAGGGTGCCTATAAACGCTGCGGCCTTAACTCTCTTTTCTAACTCTTCCTGAGTTTCTACATTGCTTACATTAACCTCTGTAAGGTTGCAGAACTGATAGGGGCGTAATGCAATTTCGCAGCACGGGTTTGTTCCCCAATCTTTATCATTTGAAAAGTAAAAGCCGGGTTCACCGGTGCCAGAAGCCTTTACACGCTCCCAGAGGGATTCAAAGACATCCTTTGTGATTCTATGTCGGAGTAATACGACAGAATTGTTGGCACGTCCCCTTTGCGGGTTTTTCTCCCACCAATTGCCAGTTTTGGCAGATAACATCTCGCCATCGTCAGCAGAGAAGAGGCTGATGAGAGCAGCACGGCGAATGCCGCCGGCGAGAACAGCATCGGCAATATAACAAACAATGTCATGCACCTCGATAGCTTGTAACTTATCTCCATCACTTTTTTCATCTAAAATACCTCTAACCTTGAGCAGGCACTCTTTTAGTGGCTGTGGTCCCGGTGCTTTACCACCTGAAGTAATTAGTCTCGCACCCTTCGGACGGATATCACTAAAGTCAAATCTTATAGTAGAACCGCCAAAAAAATAGCTTCTCACTAACGCTTTTACCGAATCTGCCCAACCTTCAATACTATCGCCGATCAAAAACCTGCGAGATCGCTTAGGATTTGGCCTTCGAATCTCCGGTAATTTATCAACATGATGCTGCTGAACACTATAACCAACACCGGTTCCTCCAAGCAACAAAAACATAATTTCACTAAACACTCGCCAATCATCAATAGGGGCAAAAGCACAATTATAAATACGATTTGGAGCAACTTCAATTGGCTTGCCTCCAAACTGCATGGAGCGCATAGAAGGTAACACCTTTTTATTGTGAACTAATTTATAAGCCTCTGTGATCTCATCTTTTAAGTTTGGATAAGTTTTCCAGTGCATTCGCTTATTGCGATTGACCAGTTCCCTCCACGTTTCCCTACGCTTTTTCTTAGGTAGGTAACGTGTGTACTTCATGTGTACTGTGATGTCGGACAAGATTTCAGTTGCTAATTCCATTTAGTTCTCCCCATTTTTAAATTTCTTGTAAATCTCCGCTAACCGCTGTTTCTGATTTTTAGCTGCCTCTTTGTTTATGTCAGCAATAGAATTGCCATCTGGTTCTAAAACTTTCATCTTTACATTTGCTGTATCCATACTCATCGGGTAAACCAATCCATCAGGACCATTCCTATTCTTTGCCACAAACATGCGTGCCGAATTTGTATTTTTGTCCTCGATGGTGCGGGATAGAGTAAATATGAAGTCGGCCACGAAACATTTGTTAAAAGCTTCAGAAATACTCTCCATTGTAATAACTTCTGCATTTAGGCCGCCACGATTAGTTTGTGATGCGGTCCAAATAGGGCACCTATATTCCTGAGCCATTCCACGAAGATCCTCGTAGATAGACTCCAATTCGATCCTCTTTTCTCGATAATTGCCAGTACACTTAAGCAAATCGCCATAATCTACAATAATCATTCCCACCTCAATACCCCGGGTCTTTAATTTATGTAAATGGTTCTTTAAGGTTACCACGCTAGCAGACTTTGTTGGATATTCTTTTACGATGATGTTGCCTTTAAGATCCTTAATTTTCTCATAAATTTCATCTTTTCGCTCGTAAAGGTCCTTCAAGTGAATGCCAGTTAAACAAGAGTCGTATCTTGAAGCCACCACAGTATCACCAAGTTCTAGTGTGAAGTGTACTACCGTTTTACCCGCCATCAAGGCTTGTGTGCCTAAATGAACAAGCGCCATAGATTTGCCTGCGCCAGTTGGAGCAATTACAACTCCAAGTTCGCCTGAACCTAGACCGCCTTTACACAATTTGTCCACCAAACTCCAGCCGGTCGAAACAGGACTACGCAACTTAACAACAAACCTTTTTTCAAAATCCAATTTATAATCATAACCATAAGAATTATCGGATCCAAGCTTTAAAGCGTCATTAATCAACAGTGAGATTTCATCAAAGGATGCCTTTTGAAGCAAATTGGCAGACTTCATTAAAGCCTCCTTCAGTTTCTGCTTTCTACAAAAATCTAAGGCTGTGTGCTTTACATAGTCTTCATCCTCCACTGCAGAATTCGCATAGATTTTAGCGAAGTACACTCTTATCTGCTTTGTCAATACTTCATTGTCTTCATCCAATTCTGTGCGTAAAACAGCAGCAAAAGTCTTCGCAGAGGGGTGTGTCTCAAATTTATTTTTATATTCAAATAACTTTTCAACAAACGCTTGTAAGTACTTTTGCTCTAAAAACTCAACCTTGAAAACCTCACCCAATTGGTCACAGAAAACACGGTCTTCAAACATAATTTGAACCAAGTTTTCTTGGAAGTTTTTCCCAAATTTTGAAAAATCTTTATTTAGCATTGGCCATCCTTATCCGGTTCATAGAAGTGTAAAGATCTTCCCAATTCATCGCGGCAAACCCATCCCGCATCATCATTTTAATAAATTCAGTGCGAGCGAACTCTAGTGGATAGTTCTCTACTGACTCTTTAATCCCCCTTGTATTTTGAGGAGATAGAAAGACTGTTCCCAGATTCATAACTTTATAGTTTTCTTCGATCAAACTTTTGTGCTCTGTTATCTTTTCCCAAAATCGGTCTTCTACTATAGCAGATTCGAACACATCTTGCAAGAGGCAATCTTCTTTGTTCTTCAAAAAAGGCATTCTTTTCGCCACTGTCTTAAGACCCACGCCTTTTACGCCGGGAAGGTTGTCACTCTTGTCTCCCACGATAGCTCTCGCAAGTGCGAAGTTTGATGGGTGAATGTTATATTCTTCTAAGATGTTATTTTTATTTAGAAGCTGTTTCTGCGTTGGTCGAAGAAGAAGCGTTGTATCATCCAAGAGTTGAAAGTAATCTTTGTCGCTTGAAACAATTACCTTTTGCTTGTGCTTAAATCTCCTTACCAATGCCCCGATGATGTCATCTGCCTCGGAGTAATCAATGTTAATTTGGCAAACTGGCAACTGATTAAAGTATTCAGCCAATCTGATCATCTGCCAAATCTTATTTTGTGCCTCTTGTTGCTCTGTTAAGTTCTTAACACTTCGATTAAGCCTGATGGGCTTTCTCCCTTCTTTGTATCCCTTGTTAATCTTTCTTCGCTTGGATGAGCCTTCGCGGCCATCCCAACAAATATAAACCTGTGTTGGTTTAATCTCCCTACATAACTTTTGTAAAATTTTTAAAGAGCCTTTGATCCCTCCAATTGGCTGGCCATTTGAAGAAAGCGAAGGATCTACAATGTATGCCCTATAATACATATTCAGCATATCCACGATCATAATTCTGTCCATAAAAAAACCCCTGATAGAAGCTATATTCTATCAGGGGTCATCAAACAAGTCAAGTGAATTTTATCTACCTTGACCACGATACGGCTTTTTATACATCTTCGATCGCTTATTGTGGTACCTTTTCGTAAACTTACCACACCCTTGCCGCGTTTTTTTGCGCGGACCACTCTTCTTAATAGTTGCAGCAGAACCTATTTTCATTAGTTTTTATCCTCCTTTTCTCCATAAAACTCATCAGCAGTTCCCAATCTCTTATCGAACTTCATCACGACTTCATGTTCCAACAATTCAACAACTCTATTATAAAATTTCTCATTGTCCAGCTTATTGATCCAGTCTTTAGTCTGGAATTTATCGACCTTGCCGTCAGCATACTTTAAAGTAAACCATGCGCCGGCATTAGTTAAATGCTCTGACGATTTGATTGCTTCAAACCAACTTTCTTTATCCATAATCTTTACTTCGGCGCCACCCCAAACAATTTTAAAATTACATTCGCGGCCCTGAGTTCCGAAGCGACTCTTTTCAATTTTTGCCTTCACTTCAGTTCCAATGCGGAATCCCTTATCGTCATAGATAAAACTCTTCTTTCCTTTCCGCGCTGTGAGCCACACACGCAGAGAATACGAATAAGCTAGGGCCTTACCCCCCGGCGTGAAATACGGCGTCACCATGGCCTCTGCTGGGCGTCTGGTGATGTTTGTTTTCAACTGGTTTAGAATCAATAATGTTGATTTGGTGTTAGCGATTGGTTGAATCAGTTTAGATAAACCCTTAGAAAGGATACGAGGCTTTACTGCCATCGTTGATAAGGGGTTAAAGTCTGATTCAATATCACTAATAGATGGTGTTAAAGCCATCGAATCCCAGATAAAAAGCATCTGGCTATCATTATTAGATAGTAAACTTTCAATCGTTTCCAGCACAAACTCTACAGAACTTGCCTGAACATAAAGCAGCTTCTCCACATCGCAACCAGCATTAGCTAAAAACTCTGGGTCGATTGCGCTCTCTGAGTCGAAATAGATTACATCAATTCCCAACCTTTGAGCATTGCCGGCAATTTGAGCAGCCATGTAAGATTTACCAGTTGCTTCCAAGCCGGCAATCTCACTTACTTTACCTACGGGAATACCACCCCAATCTCCTCTTTTAACAATGCCATCCAGCCACTTACAACCAGTTGGTATGAATTGAGAAACTTCTGTTGGATTATCGTCTGATAAAGAAAAGGCGACACTCATGCCGGCTTTTTTATTAATTAATTTTTTCATGTCGGCAATTGAAAGCCGACCCGATGTTTTTGTCATAAATTACTCCAAATAAAAAAGGGGTGCCCCCGAAGGGGCACCCACTACTAGCAAACCTAACTGGCAAGAAGGTCTTGAAAGGCTTCATCTACCGATGAGGCTTTCTTTGTCGTGGAAGCTGCCGGTTCGGCAGAGGCTTCACCATCTTCTCCTAACAAGTGTTTATCCAACAGCGCGCCGACATCTTCAGTGCTCTTCACTTCAAAAAGCTTATCAAAGTCTATATTGGTGTCAAGCACCTCCTTCAACAACTCTGTGTCTGAAGTGGACGGCGATGGATGACGACGTGCGGTAATGTTAGTTGAGGGAAACATGGCACCGGGTGCCTTTCCATAAACCAGAACCAAATCAGTTCCATTTTGTGGATCTGTAATGTCTCCGTAATCGGGGTTTAGAACTAGTTGAAGCAAATTCTCATAAACAGTTTTGCTGTATCCCCAGACCTTTACACCTTCAGCCTCCTCTCCGCGAGCCAAGACAGGCGAGAAGAAGCGACTCTTTGCCACCATCTTACGAGCCATGTTGCGGCTTTCGTCATCGCCGTTATTATAGAGCTTGGAAACAAAATCACAAACCGGACATTCATTTCCAAAATTCTTTTTAGGACACAGAAAACCCCCCTTGGTGTCTCCAATGTTATAGTGAAAATGGAAATGCTTAAAGGGATCTCCATCTGCTGTTGGGAGAATGCGAATAACACTCTCTCCATCCTGCGGCTTCCAGAACCGCGTGTTACCGTTGCCGCCCTTATTGTGTAGGTCGGCCAACTTCTTTCTCATTTTTTTAATATCAATAGCCATTTATTCCTCCGTTTGGTTTTGACTTGTTTGAACTACATTTGTGAATGCTTCTACATAAACATGGTTAGTTTCCCATTCTGATTCTACAATCTTGAATGAGCAAGAAGCATCATCTCTTTTCAATTGATCATTTATTTTCTCGACTAAACCCGGCGTCTGCAGGGAGTCATGATTCATAATAAAATAATAACACTTTTCCCGGCGTGTGTCAAGGGGAAAATACAATGTCTCTTCTCCATTCTGTGGATTAACCACGCCAAATGAACAAATTCTGTTTATTTCTGAAGGGTTTTCCGCATTTGAAAATATGCCTTCTGTGTTTTTAAAATAATTGATCATGTGAAAAATATCGGCAATCTCCTTTGCCACCACCTCTTTTTTTTCCAAAAAGGAAACCTCTCTCGTTTTTAAAATCTCCGAAGTGTTAAAAAGATTTATTCTCTTAAAAATGCCTGACCGTGCTAATTCTTGTAAAATTGCTTGTGTCGCTTTTTCTCGTAATTTTTGTTTGTTAGAGAGAAAGTTTTGTTCTGGGCTAACATAGTTGATGGTGATCTTCTTATCCTTAATGGGTTCCAACACCTTTAATACACAGCCCGTCGTCTTTCCCCCTCCGAACAAAAACACATGAACATCATTATAGCGTAGATGTTCACTTAAGTCAAGAGTTGTTTTCTCTTCGTAATCCTTAAAGGTTTCTTGCTTCTCAATTTTGATTTGTTTAACATGTTCTAATTCACTCTTGAGCGAAGAATCTACAGCCACTGCCTCATATTGAGCCTTGTTGGCTAATAGCGCCGCTATCTGACTTCCGCCTGTGCCAATACCAACTACTTGCATAGTCCTTTCATTTCCCCATAGTTAACGCCGGCGTCAACATTTACTTTAAAGGTACCAAAGTCTGTTTCACCGTAACACTGAACAAGCTCTTTAAGATAATCTTTGTCTTCCTCATTATAATCAATCAAGACTGAATCGTGAATGACCGCAGTAATCTTGCTTTTACGACCCTCTAGTAACTTGTTGATCTTAAGAGACTGTGTTAAGCATAAATCAGAAGCAGTACTCTGGATTAAATAATTTAAAGCATGAAAAGGATCTGCCTCCATAGTCCGTTGGAAGGGTGTTGTGATTTTACCATCAATATAAAATTTAGATAAAATCTTCTCTTTATCATAAAAGCGGCTTAAACAATCGTCGGCCGAGTCTGGATTGTACAACCAAGCAAACACTCTTTTCTTTGCGTCCTCTCTGGTTCCGTTTCCCCCGAACACATTCTTGATGTTCCAATCATGTACATCGCCTTCCGGCTGCCTTTCTCCGTTTAAAGCTATCAAAACGCGTAGCTCATTGGCATTAAAGTCTAATTCTAAAAACCAGTGATTAGATGGTTTTAAAATCGAACGAAACCTTTTGGTAAAAGCAAGTATTGGAAAACTATTTTTTCTAGTAGAAAGCCTTCCAGTTTTACTTTTAAATAAATTATAGCATATTTTTTCACTTGAGTTCAGAAATTTTTGTATACTTGTAAAGTCACCCTTCTTTACCAAAAGCTTACTTACATTGTCTTTATCTAATTTTAATTTTTGACTACCAATCTTCGTAAGCAACAAATTGACTTCATTTAAAAAAGAATAGTTAGGAGGCTTACTAAAGTTTTCAAAAATAAATTTTGTAATCTGATTTTTGTTTTCACAGTAATTCAATAAAAAACTGTCTGGAACTAAATCATAGAAGCAGTGATCGTTTAGATCTACTTTAGACTTCTGAAGGCAATTGATGAAAGCTTTCATCTGCTTGGTGGACCCCCTCCACGCCTCCTGCAGGGGCGGGGGAAGTACAACATCGTCTATAGTGTCCACCTGTGCGTATAATTTAGCGTATTCTACGTCGTTTCTTAGAAAATTAGGGCTGGCGTCCCAAGTCTGGTTAAGGTTGGAGGGGACATCGTTTTTTATAAATTTTTTGTTGTGGTAAAAGCCCACACATTCTACTTTATTATCAAGTACTTGAAAAATCATTATTGAGGTATCCGTTATCTTCACCAGTTCTCTTATCAAACTGTGTCTGTGAGGATATGATACCATCGTTGTTCAGTCGTGTCAAGTTAATTTCTCCTACGGGCACGTTGCGATAGCCCGCTGTACCCAAATTGTACTGAATGTAGTTTAGTGATTTTCTTAAAGCGTCTGCCGCGCTAGCTGCGCCGGGATTGTTTTTAAATGTTTTAAAGATGGACAAAACATTCTTAAGGTGAAAATTTCTTCTTTTATCACTCACCTCTAGTTCGTTTTCCGCCACTCTGAAATCGTAAAAGAGGGCCAGCCTCTCCTGCTCTGTGAGGGTCGTCGCGGGGTCGCGTTCTTTAAACGAGAAGAACACGCTTTTACAATTAGATAATCCAAAAGTCTCTTGTTTGTAGGTTGGGAATGCTTGACGGAACGTCCCATAAAAGACCTTTAAATACTGATAGAATTCGTTATAATAATCCGTCAAATCTAAACGTTCATAAATAGTGTCGAAGAACTGTTCTAGGTCCGTAACTGTCTCCTTATTTACCACCAAAGTTCCTATTCCCAACTCTGTAATAAAGGGCCGAAGGTGCTTGCTTCCTATGTTTGCTATGATTCTCCACGGATTGTTGCGGTCTACCTTAAATCCATAGCGTGTACACAATTCTTCAAACAATTCAAAGTTTGGATCATTAATAAACTCAAAGGCTTGTGAGTCATTCCCGTACTCCCCCTCAAAAATTTCTATAACAAGCCCCGTAGTAAAAGAGGAAATTTGAGGAGACTCGTGAAACCCAAGACGAGTGAAGGGAGAATTCGTTGAGCGGATGTAATCTAGAAGTATTTTTACAAAGTCGTGGAAATTTGTAATAAGTGGCGATTGTGCCAAATCAGTCAACACGTTGCCAAAGAATTCTTCGTATAAAAACTGCTGATGATCTTGGTACTGATCAACTGGGCTGTTCCAAGCTCGGAAAGGCTGTAAAGTGTTCTTAAAGAATTCAGAATTGTTTTCCAAATAGCCATCCAAGTAGAGAGTTTCATAGTGCATTCGCATCTTTCTGAAGGCATTGGCTACGAACTCCAAGCACATAACCTGTGATTCGTCATCAAATCTAGAAACCGTGGTTAAAAATGATTCTTTGGGGTACACTGATCGGCCCAACGTGTCCACTTTCCCGTAATAGGGGCTGGTATACCATGTATCAAATTGGTTAGTGTCATCGGGATAATAATAATCATAGAGCTTTTTACTCTCGTAGTTGTCTTTAACTCCCGAATCATTATTAGCGTAAGGTAATTTTATCATCAAACCTTCTCCCTAATGTCTTTGGAGTCATCGTTCTGAGGCGGTAAATTATCTTTTGTTTTACCCACAGGCTTAAATTCTCTATCCAATCCATTCCGAGCCAGTACATTAGAATCTAAGCGCAACAAGTCTTCCATGTAACTCGTTACGTTTAAACGCAATGACGTTGGTGGCTCATCATCGTCAATGTCCTGCTGAGTAACATCGGTCCCAGACAAGCCTAGTTGGCTAGCTGGGTTGTAAATCCACGTTCCCATAAAAGAAGTTTCGTAATTTCCCACTGCGATGGTATCTTTAACGTTTTGAATAACATAGTATCCTACAATGCCGGGATCAAATGCGTCGTTGCTAATCCCCAAAGGATTAGCTGGAATTGCGAACAACCCACCTTTAAAGAAGACATTGTTGCCCAGTGTCGACACATTTGCGGTGTATCGATACTTTAAAAGAACTTCTGCAGAGTTCACCAAAGATTGTGCCCAAAGGGCAGTGCGAAGACCCGGAAAGTCCTGAGATGAGAAATTAATGCTGCGTAAAAGTCCTTGGTCCGCGCCTATTTTGATGTGAGGGGCATTTTGTTTTATGTCTTCTGACTCTTTGAAAAAGGGAGGCTTGGCACCCTTGAAACGCTTTTTCAAGAAAACACTTCCGATCGGATTGCTCGGGTTTTTCAAATTTGTATAAAAGATGACAGACTTAAGGTCTTTTTTGGTAGTGATGTCAGTATTAGTCTTTAATTTTCCAGACAAAGAAGTAAAAAAGTTTTTATTGTTTGTTGTATAAACTTTTCTAAAAAGAGTGACATCTTTCTTGTTACCCTTCATTTTTGTTAAATAATTTAATGGCCTGATTGTGCCGATTCTTGTATCGCCAAACAAGGGGTTCGCGGAACCCTCTAAAATTTCAGGAACAAGTTTTGTCATAATGTCGTTTAAAAAATCACCAAAAGCATACGTTATTCGACTTTTAGCTGTATAGTTTTTATAATACCATCTCTGGAATAGGTCAACGCTTACTAAAATGTCTCCTAAATTCAAGGAGTAGTCGTGACCCAACGCCTTAGTATCAACATTTCCAAGTCCAACAAAAGGAACTTGGTCTTTATAGTCCTCTTCTAAATCAGAATAGGCGGCGGCGACAAGTGCCCTCAGTGGAAAAAATAGAATGTCGCCATAGGTTTTGCCTTCTCGCTTAACACCTTTAGGTGCATTGAAAAGAGTTCCCGCAGTATTGTCTACAATGGATAGCTTCTCTTCATCGTCTTTTCCCTGTAGACCCTCTTCTAGAATGATGTTATTTTCGAATTGATCAGTTTTAAAATTTGAAGCCAGATCGGCCACTTTACTAGAAACCAATTCACCACCCTTTACCTCCTCTAAAAAGATTTCTGACTTTAGTGAGAAGTTTCTTAACCCATCTCTAGTGGGAGATTTCGCTGTCGATTTAAAATTTATTTTAAACAAGTCTTTGTTTCTTCTAATTGTATCTAAGAATTTATGTTTTACTAAGGGCGCAAGTTTAATTCGCAGAGAATTCAATGTTTTGTTGGTTTTGCGTAGTTTCCGACCCAGTTCTTTTTTCTGTTTACGAATTTTTATTAATGCTCTCTTGTTTTGTGCAGCACCTTTTACTTTAGGGGCATACTTGCGTCTGGCCTCAGTTGTCTTTAGTTCTCTTAATGTTGTTTCGGTTTCTGCCTGTACCTTTAAAAGGGTTCTGTATGTATTTAATAAGCTCTTTGTAGATTCAGAAACTTCCAAAGAGGCAATTTCGACTTGATCTTTAGGAATTGCCACATCAGATTTTTTGTTAAAAAGATCCTGATCTTGTTGAGTTGTGTAAGAACAATTTAAATTGATTGAACCATCTTGTTCAAACCCAAAGTCATGACCCTTGTATCTCAAAACCCATCTTTTCTTTTCCTTCATTAGGATTTGAGTCTGCATTTTAGGAGGGATGATGGTCGGATCGGTAAAACGGGAAACGCCATAACCGTACTCTAACACCAATTCCTCAAACTTGGGTGCCAAGAAGGCCATTACTTTAATAAAGCTAAAATCTTTTTCTCCTAGCTTATTCTTTCTGGTGAGGATGTTGATGTTCTGGAAAAAGTAATTTACATTAACGGTCACACTCAAAATGTTTCCAAGGCCCGGGAATTTACGATCAACCGTGACGCCCTGAATGCCCGCGCCGTCGCCTCTGCTAAATTTACTCTTCAATAAACTATTGGGCTTAAATTCATCTTCCGAAGTAAAAGACTTAAAAGGAACCACCATTTCAGTCCATGGATCATTTTGTTTTTTACGATAACGATAAATAAGCTTAACATAGGGAGTTAAAGCTGCCATCTCACTGGTGCCAATGTTTGACATAAAACGAACGTATTCATTGTGTTGTGCTTGTAAATTAGCGTTCTTTTCATTGTTGGACCCATAAGATTGTTCTAACTCTTGGTGAAACGAGGGGTGAATACTAAACAACTTGTTCCTAGTGTTTGCGCGACCTTGAATAATTCTTTTATAAGTGTCTTGATCAAGCCCTTTCACAGAACTGAATTCGAACTTGTCATCGTAGATGACTCTCGCCAACGCGCCCCTTGTAGCTTCATTGGTTCCACGATAGATTTGTGGACACAACACCTCATTCAGCACCTGCTGCCTATCTAATCCGCCGGGACTTATTGGAAAGAATAAGTTAGCTGAACTCTTAATTGCCATCTTATAGACCCATTGTGCTCAATACTTCGTCCAAAAACAAAGGTACCAAAAGAACTTCCCCCAACTCTACATGTTGCTCTGTTGGTTTCTTATTGAACCAAGCAATAACCCACCAGTATTCAGGGTTGTTATAATAGGTTGAGGATAATTTATAAAATCTATCACCCAGCTTCCATGTTACTGGAATGGTTTGAATTTGATCGTATTCGTCTTGTGTGGGGTAGCTCAATTCATTAACAGGGAGTTGTCTTATTCCCTGTTGACCATAGCGTTTCTTAAAAGTTTTTCTATAGCCGGGAGTGGCATTGATAAATTCGTTAATGTTTTTGTATCTAGAAAGTGCCATTATCCGTTACCCTACTTTGTTATTGCCTTGGAGATCTTAGCCATTTCTTTGCCTCCACTACCACCTGTGCTGCCTGCCAATCTACTAGCTTTAGTTCCAGTTGCTGCCGTATTAGCGTCACCGTCTACCTGTTCGTTAAAAAAGTTTGTGCTGGAACTGTCTACCGCATAGGGAAAATTTTCATTTCCCATAAAGTGATCGTCTTCAGCAAAGCCCGGTGTTTCTTCATGGAGAACATTCATGTTGAATTGGATTTCATAAGTTTTAGCATAAATAACCCCATCGCCCTCGTCCTCAATCAAGAACATGCCACTTGTATCTAAGCCGTGCGTAATGCCAATCTGTCCATTTACATAGCCCAGTAGTCCTCGGGATGGATTTGTATAATCACAAATTAAATTTGCGAACTTAATTCTAATCAGCGGTGGCGCGTTAAGAATTCTAGTGTCTTTCGCATTCGTGTTTACATACGACGGGTAGAGATTTTTAATAATTGTATTAATGTCTTTAAGAATCTGGCGTGCATGAGGCTCGTTGAAGGCGGGCATCGTTAAAGAAAAGCTTAAAGAGCGCTTGGTTGACTGATAGATTGGAATGTCGTCCATGCGACCAAACACAGATACCGGGGTGAAGTTCGGGGTAAAACTGTCTTGTAAGCTCTTTAAGTAAGCCGGAAAAGTAACGCCGTCTCCTGTCGTTGGAAACTGGATGAAGATGTTCGCAAAAGGATACTTAAGGCGTAACTCACGCTCTTCATTAGAAGAATAGGCTAGCTTCTTGTCCTCCTGTAGAGTCTTCTTAATTGTTAAATCATGATTTGGCACTTAGCTGGTCTCCTTTATTTTTCTTTGACCACACTCATGGCTGGTAGGCCCCATGGGTTTTGCCCAACCAAAGCCGGTTTGGTCGCCGTGTTTGGTAGCCCAGCAACTGCACCTGCGATTGTTTTTGAAGACTGAAGAAAGGCTTGGGAGAATGCAGTCGAGGTCGTGCCCAACGTCGAAATGGCTTCGGCCGTCTTTTCAGCCAGTGTCTTATTTGAAGCGCTCCAAGTAACACTGGCCTCTTCCAATTTCTTAGTAGCAGCCGTCATCGCAGGAACAGCCTTGTCTAGAACGCGGTTTCCAGCGCGGGCCAGATCAGTATCAACTGCCGCCCTCATGCGACTCGCTGCTTGGGCTGCTCGTTCTGCGGCTAAAGCAAATTTACCGATCATCTGATCGCTTACCTGTTGTTGTTTTTGCTCTCTGGTAGTGTTTTCATCGGCAATTTTTCTTTGTTCGGCAGCATTCATTTCACCCAAATTTTTACTTTCACTTAAAAACCTATTTAAATCTCCACCCTTCTCTTTATTTAACATGGCGCGGATGGTGCCCACATCAACACCGACTGTTGTCGCCAACTCTCTTAAAATCGCACGTTGGCCAAGGTCCGTCATGCCCTCAATCTCGCCACCAACTTCCTGAATTTGTTTTGTGATGTATTGAAGCCTCTTTGGCTGGCTCATCAAAGTTGCCTGTATTCCATCGAAGGAACCACCAAGATTAGACAGGAGCATGTTGAGCTTCCCGCCGACCTCCGAGCCTTCCTCAATAGTTTCAAATTGATCAGTTATCTTAGTCAAGTTCCCAACATCAGTTCCCATTCTTCTGGCAATCTGTTGAAACACAGTAAATTTAGAAAGTGCCTTTTGGGGATCTAGTTCTACGAAGAACGTGCTGATGTTAGAGTTGAAGTCTTCGAACACCTTATTAAAG
>Ga0208793_1000215_pt1 | contig 40359 bp, 45 predicted proteins | sample 17_taG_FD_184092 | JGI IMG/M metagenome (GOLD analysis project Ga0208793, IMG submission 184092) | Marine viral communities from the Subarctic Pacific Ocean - 17_ETSP_OMZ_AT15314 metaG (SPAdes) (version 2) | ecosystem: Environmental > Aquatic > Marine > Oceanic | place: Pacific Ocean | collected... | reverse complement strand
AAGATGCCGATTGGACTGACACAGTGTCACGAAATGTCGAGCATCTGGAACTCATGGTAGCCAAGGACTTTTGGACTACAGAGGATATGACTGCCGCAAACGCTGCGATTGCAGCAAATACTTAACCAAGGAAGGGGATCAACATGGTTGAAGATAAAAAGACCATCACGATTGACGATATAGAATACACAGAAGATCAACTATCAGACGAAGCAAAGGGCTGTGTAAATCACATTGGTTCTTTGGATCAAAAGATAGCAAGCACACAGTTTAATCTAACGCAACTGCAAGTAGGCCGAGAGGCTTTCATGCACCGTTTAAAGCAAGAGTTAGGGAACGATGTATAAACGTACAGTCAAAACTAGTCGATTTATACGTCCTACAGAGGCAGACAAATGAAAAAATCTACAGTTGCAAGCGCACACGAACGAATTGACGGGCTAGAGAAAGAAATCATTGCGATTAAAACAGAAATTTCCATTCAATTTAAAGACTTATTTGGGCGAGTAAAGCGTTTAGAGGCTGTGTTGGTGGGCGCATGTGGCAGCATCATTCTTTTGCTTGTAGCTGTTTTGTTGAAAATGGGGTGAAAAATGGATCCGGTTTCTTGCGTTGCTTTAGCGACAGGAGCGTACAAAACGCTTCGTGCAGCGATAAGCACGGGCAAGGATCTACAAGAAATGTCTGGAACTTTAAGCCAATGGGGAAAGGCGTTTTCCGATTTTACTAATCTAGAAGAAAGAGAAAAAAATCCGCCTTGGTGGAAGCAGACGTTCAAAGGGAGTGATGAAGAAACAGCGTTAGAAATCTTTGCCAATAAAAAGAAGATGGAGCAAATGAGGGCTGAGATAAAAGATCATATTAGCTTTAATTATGGGCCAAGTGCCTGGAAAGAGGTTCTACAGATTGAGGCTCAGATGCGTAGAAAAAGAAAGCAAGAATTGTACAAAAAACAAGAAAGAATAGATGCCGCAATCAACTTTGCTATCGGCGCAGTCATTTTTGTAGTTAGTGGCGGCATTTTGTTTCTAGGGTTTTACGCTTTGGGCAAGTGGCAAGGGCGCTGGTAATGTGGTTTTTGGTCTGGATGCAATTTGTAGCGCAAGAGTTTTCTTACTTTCAGATTGGCACGTATGGCAGCGAGGAAGCTTGCAAAACGGAAATGGTCAAAGCGCGAGTGTTAATAACGAATACTAATAGTGCGGTTCACTGTTTTGAGGTTAGTCGAGAGAAAAAATAGATGGGTTTTGTACGACGAAAACAAAAAAGTAATTGTGATAACTCGAGATCGAGCAGTCGCATTACGGATTGCGAGGAAAGCTAATGAACGAGTACGACATCAACGGAAACGGAAAAATTGATCCAGACGAACGGGAAATTATGCTTGAGGATAGACGCCGCAACATGGAAGACATGGACAAGAAAAGAGACGTGCAGAGACGCCTTGTGGTGGCGTGTACTGTCGGAATGCTCGCTTACCCGGTGGCAATCCTTTTCGCCTCTTACGTAGGCTTATCTCAAGCCGCAGAGCTCATTACAGACATAGCAAGCGTCTATGTCATAGGGAGTTCCGGGGTAATTGCGAGTTATTTTGGGTTTAACATGATGGAGGCTAAAAATGCTGCAAGCACTGATCGGCCCAGTAGCTGAACTGGCTGGGGGATGGCTCAACGCCAAAACTCAAGCGCAAGCTGCTAATGCCAAGCTAAAATTAACAGAGGCGGAAGCGAAAGCTAAGATTTTGCTCTCGAAAGAAACCTCGACGGCTGATTGGGAAAAGATAATGGCGCAAGGTACGCAAAACTCTCTCAAGGACGAGTTTGTGACTGTAATTGTGCTTATTCCAGTAATCTTATGTTTTATTCCAGGTTTGGAAGAAACGGTTAAAAACGGTTTTACCCGTCTTTCTGAGTTGCCCGAGTGGTACACTTGGCTGGTTTTCACTGTATGCAGCGCGGCCATAGGAATACGCGGTGGCAAACATCTATTCGGTAAAAAATAATGGCTGATTTAAAAGTACCTTTAGCCTTAGTTCTTGCAATGGCTGTGCAGCTGGTTGGTGGTGTTTGGTGGATTAGCGAACAAGCACACCGAATATCGCATTTAGAGAGCCAAGTTGCTGAAAACAACGAATGGATCGACCAGCTTTATGCAGACACCGAAAACTTAATAAAGTTTGCCACCTTTACAGAGAACCGATGGGCGGCTGCTTACGAAGAATTTGGCTACACCCGAACGTGGGGAACAAAACAAGTGGAGACAGAATAATGGAAAAAAATTGGGATATGTTTTTTGATATGTTGATGGTTCACGAAGGAGCTTTCCAAGACGACCAAAGGGATTCTGGAAATTCTCAAGGCGATGGACATGGCAATGAGGGCTCTACTATGTGGGGCGTTACTGCTTGGAATTGGGCTAAATATACAGACAAGCCAGCACCCAAAGATGTGATGAAAGCCCTGACGAAAGAAGATGTTAAGCCTTTTGTCAAAACACAATACTGGGATAATGTGCGCGGCGACCAATTACCGAGCGGTTTAGATATTTGTGTTGCGGATATGGCTTATAATGCCGGAGGTCGTAGAAGTGTAAAGATATTGCAACGTGCGGTTGCGGCAAAACCAGATGGTTTAATAGGAAGTAAGACAATTGCTGCTTGCCACGATTTAAATCCTAAAGACGCACTTGATAAATACCATCACGGCAGACAGCAATACTATGAGTCTCTTGATGATTTTAAAATTTACGGAAAGGGTTGGTCTAGGCGTAATAAAGAAACGCTAGAATTGGCGTTAGGATTATTAAATGAGTAACGCCAAGGTACTTAATGAGCTAGAGAATAAGATTGCTGCTGCAAAGCGGCAAAAGAGAGCTATTGAGTGCCGCACAAGCTTTATCGACTTTGTTAAGTACACCATGCCAGATGCGGATGATCCAGAAAACATTGACGAAAGTATGTTTAAGGATGCAAAGCACCATCGAGCGTTAGCAAAGGTTCTCGAGAAGGTAGAAAAGGGGCATATCCCGCGATTAATAGTCTCGATGCCGCCCAGACACGGTAAATCTGAACTAATATCGCGTCGATTTGTGCCTTGGTTGCAAGGTCGAGATCCGTACAGAAACGTAATTTTTGCCACATATAACGAAGATTTTGCCAAAGATTTCGGTGCAGATGTGCGTAATATAATGATGTTGCCTCAGTATAAGCACGTTTTCCCGAGCTTTGGGTTGCGAAAAGGTGGTGCAAGTAAATCTAGAATACAAACTGGATCTGGCGGTATGTCAGTATTTGTTGGGCGAGGGGGATCTATCACTGGTCGAGGCGGTGATTTTGTTATTCTCGATGATCCGATCAAGGATAGCATTGAGGCTAACAGCCCGACGTTGCGCGAACAGCTATGGCAGTGGTTCACCCAGGTGCTTATGACCCGTCTAATGACTGCATCAGCATCGATTGTCATTGTGCAAACTAGGTGGCACGAAGATGATCTAATCGGCAGACTGACTGACCCCACTAATCCACACTATAGCCCAGAAGAAGCTGCAAAGTGGAAGATTATTAATTTACCAGCATTAGCGGAAGAAGATGACCCATTGGGTCGAGAGGTTGGCGAACTGTTGTGGCCGGATCGATTTGATATGGAGTTCATGGAAGCCCAAAGGCGTTTGGACTCTCGAGGCTTTAGCGCATTGTACCAAGGCCGTCCTACGCCCGAAGATGGTGATTTGTTTCGCAGAGAAAATATAAAATATTATAATCGCAAAGATGCACCAAAAGATTTAAGGATATATGCGGCCAGCGATCATGCGGTTGGTGTCGATAGAACTAGAAATGACGCAACGTGCTTGCTGATAGTAGGCGTAGATCAGAACGACGATATATATTTGCTCGATACTTGGTGGGAAAAGCAGCCTACAGATAAAGTGGTCGATGCCATGCTGGGATTAATAAAGAAATGGAAGCCTCTTATCTGGTGGGCAGAAAAAGGTCATATTTCTAAAGCTATTGGCCCGTTTTTGCGTAAGCGCATGGCAGAAGAACGAATATATTGTCGTATCGAGGAAGTAACGCCAGTAGCCAATAAAGTTCAAAGAGCGCAATCGATCTTAGGTCGTATTGCAATGAATAAGGTGCTATTTCCAAAGCAATCAGTCTGGACACAAAAAGCCACCGACGAGATATTAAAGTTTCCAAATGGTCGCCATGATGACTTTGTAGATACCCTTGCGTGGATAGGTATGGGTTTGGCTCGACTTACTACGCCTGGTGGTGGTATAGTAAAAACAACAAGTACGCCAAAGGTCGGCACTCTGGCTTGGGTTAAGTGGGATGCTGCTTTAAGAAAAAAGCAAGACTTTATGAATGTAAAAACAGGTGGTTGGTAAATGCACGAAGAAATGACGATAACTACGACAGACGTAGACAAGCCAGAACCAACAGAACGTCGCAAGGCGCTAGTAAATCAATGGTTGGCAAGAATTAAACACGCCAAAGAATTTCACAAAAAATCATTTACAACCATGAAGCGCGATATGGATGCTGCACTGAATGGCTTTGAAGATACAAAATGGTCTGACGAAAATTATGTAGCCAACATATTACAGCGTCATGTGCAGCAACGAACAGCACAGTTGTACGCTAAAAACCCCAAGGCGGTAGCTAAAAGACGGAATAGAATGAGCTACCAGTTTTGGGATGGGGAAGCTGATACACTTGCTCAAGCGTTTATGACTTCCGAGCAAGCTGCTAATACTGGGTTGCCTGTTCCACCAGCGGCAGCAAACATTATTCAAGATTACACGGCTGGTAAAACACAAAACAAAATGCTCGATAATGTTGCTAAAACATTAGAAAATCTTTTTGAATATTACATGAAGGAGCAGCAGCCAGCCTTTAAATCTCAAATGAAAGCTTTAGTGCGTCGTGTAGTTACTACTGGTGTTGGTTTTGTAAAAGTTGGGTTTCAGCGTGACATTGATCGAGCGCCAGAGGTTGCTGCTAAGATTGCAGATGTTCAAGCACAGATAGATTTTATGCGTCGAGTTACTGAGCAAGCGGCTGAAGGTGAAATACAAAAAGACGATCCACAGATCGAAGAACTTATGTTGTCTATGCAAGCGTTACTTGAAGAACCAATGGTGACGATCCGCGAGGGACTTGTGTTTGATTTTCCAGAAGCAAATTCGGTTATCATTGATCCTAGATGCCGCCAGTTGCGTGGTTTTGTTGGATGCGAGTGGGTTGCACATGAGCTATATCTTACGCCAGATGAAATAAAAGAAATATACGACGTTGACCTAAAAAATTCATATAAAACGTATGACATGAAAGGTCGCTTGATTGGTCATGGTGATGCCAACAAGCTATCAACGTCTTACGATGGTATTTCTGGCGAAGGTGCGCCGAAAGGATTAGCACAAGTTTACGAAGTATACGATAGAAAGACGGGTGTGCAGTATGTGGTTGCAGATGGACACCCAGACTTTTTGCGTGAACCTACAGCGCCACCAGTAAACGTCGAAACGTTCTGGCCGATATTTGCTCTTGTCTTTAACGAGGTTGAGCATAAAGATCACTTATACCCACCCAGCGACATTAGTTTGCTGCTGCCGATGCAGCATGAATATAATCGAGCAAGGCAGGGATTAAGGGAACATCGAAGGGCAAACAGACCGAAGTATGCAGCACCAGCTGGTGTTTTAGAGGATCACGATAAAGAAAAGTTGGCAACGCACCCAGCTAATGCCGTAATCGAGTTACAAGCCTTGGCGGCTGGTCAAAAAGTAAATGACGTTATCCAGCCCGTAGGTCAGATTGGAATAGATCCTAATTTATACGAAGTTCGTACAATTTTTGACGATATTCAGCTGGTTGTTGGAGCTCAAGAAAGCAGCTTTGGTGGTTTGTCAAAAGCGACGGCTACAGAGACATCGATTGCCGAAAGCGCAAGAATGTCTAGCTTGGGTGCGAATGTCGATGAACTTGATAGCTTTATGTCAGAGATTACCCGTGCAGCTGGTCAAGTGTTATTAGCAAATCTTGGCAGAGAAGAGGTAGTTAAGATTGTAGGTAATGGCGCGGTGTGGCCGGAAATGACCAGAGATCAGATTATGGAAGAAGTATTTCTAGAGATCGAGGCTGGATCAACGGGTAAACCTAATCGCGCTGCTGAACTAGCAAACATAGAACGGATCATGCCGTTCTTGCTGCAAATTCCTGGTATTGATCCAAAATGGTTAGCAAAAGAATTGTTAAAACGTCTTGATGACAAGCTTGATCTTGACTCAGCGTTTACAGACAAAATTCCTTCAATTGTCTCTATGAACCAGGGGCAAGGACAAGGAACTGGTGATCCAGCGTTAGCTGGTGTGCCAGGAGGAGGTGCGGATAACGCGCCTAGACAATTGCCCTCTGGTTCGGGAGGTGTTGCACCAATGGGGGCGAATAACCAGTAATTTTTTGCTGTTTGTTGATTGTTACGATCAACAGAGGTAAAATGCAGATAGAAGGAAGGACGCTAATATGGTTGATGAAACCACGGAATCGGAAACGTCCACCGAGGCCGACGATATAATCGAGGACGAAAAGGCGGAGTCGTCACCCGTTGAAAGCGAAACTGAAGCGGATTTGCTTAGTGTCATTAAGGACGCTGCTCAACCCGAAGAAGAACCAGAGTCGCACTCTGAGAGTGAGGAAGTAGAAAGGGATGAAGTTGCAGCGGAATCTACGGAAAGTGATGCAGATGTTGAGTTTGCAGATCAGGAAGAAGATTATTCTAATTTACCGTTTCACAAGCACCCTCGTTTTAAAGAACTTGTTCAACAAAGGAATGAAGCAAAGGAAAGCGCACAGAAATTTGATGTAATGCAAAATTATCTGGCAACAAATAATTTGTCAGGTGACGAAGCGGCAATTGGTTTAGATATTATGGTTAAAATGAAATCTGACCCAATGGCAGCATTAACAGCATTAAAACCTTATGTGCAGCAATTATCCCAAGCGGCTGGCATTGTTATGCCACAAGACATTCAGACCCGAGTTGATGATGGTTATTTGGACGAAGATGCTGGACGGGAATTGTCTCGAGCTAGAGCAGAAGCCGCAAGGCAGAAGCAACAGAACGAGATGATGTTGCAGCAACAAAATGCACAAGTGCAGCAACAGCAAATTAATTATTTAGCTGAAACTGTAACTGATTGGGAAGAAAACACCCGAGCAAGCGACCCTGATTATGACCTCAAAGAAGACTTAATTGACGCAAGAGTTAGATCGATGATTGCCGAACGAGGACAGACCGCACAAACGCCACAAGAAGCAATTCAATTGGCGCAAAGTGCTTATGACCAAGTGAACCAAAAATTTAATGCTAAATTTGGTAATCGACCTTCTATGAAAACTGCGTCTGGTGGTAAACTTGGAGGTAGCCCAGCGCCCGAACCACAATCGTTACAGGAAGCGATTGCAGCGGCAATGGGGAACTCCTAAAATTATGTTAGGAAAGTAAAATGGCTTTTTCATCAGCCGAACTTGCGAACATAGCCAATGCCGCACTCGATTATTACATCGATAAAGGCAATGTCTACTCGCAGTCTTTACAAGACAAACCATTGTTAAAAGCAATGGACTCAGGTGCTAAAACTTTTCCAGGTGGGAAGGGCGAGCTCAGTGTAGGTGTTAAAGGCACATACACAACAACCGTTTCTGGATATACGCATAACGATACAGTGACTTATGCAAATCCAGCAAACATTAAACGTGCTAACTACGCATGGAAAGAGCATCACGCTGGTATTTCATTAACACTAACCGAACTTAAAAAGGACGGTATTAGCGTTACTGAAAGCACAACATCAGCTGGTGTTAGCAATCACTCAGGCCGCGATCAAACAGTCTTAGCTAATCTTTTTCAAGATAAGCTGGACGATATGATGGAAGGTTATTCTAGAGGCATGAATGATTTTCTTTATGGCGATGGTACAGCCGACGCAAATGCAATTGCTGGTATTCAGACTTTGGTTCTCGATGATCCAACAGCTTCTGGTACAACAGTTGGCGGATTGTCCACAGTATCTAATACCTGGTGGAGAAACCGAGCAAATGTAGCAATTACAACATCTGCTACTGGGCAAGAGTTGATTGAAACTCTACATTCAGAAATGCGTCAGTTGAAGCGTTTTGGCGGAAAACCAAACATTGCTGTTTGTGGTTCTGCTTTCTTAGATCGTCTTGCAGACGAACTACGCAGAAACGGTAACTATAGTAACACTGGTTTTGCAAGAAATCAGGACATTAGTATGGGTGAGATCAACTATAACGGTCTTACTTTTGCTTATGATCCTACTATGGACGATTTGACCATTTCTGGCAAAACGCCAAGCAAGCGATGCTACATCATCGATACCTCAAAATTGTGCATGTACTACATGGACGGCGAGAAGATGAAACGTCACTCACCAGCTAGACCAGCTGACCAGTACGTTATGTATCGTGCGATTACAACTACCGCAGCACTTTCAGCAACACAGCTGAATTGCCACGGTGTTTACGAAATTTCTTAATTTAACCAAGGGGGGCGTTCGCGCCCTCCGATCAACCAGGAGGAAAGTATGTTTGAAAAATGTTCATGTACAGTGGCGATTGGGGGAGACATTCGCAGCGTTGTACCAAAAACAATGGTGACACCAGCTGAAATAATGCTGTTGCAATCCATCCACGGCGACGATGCCGTTACAAATATTAGAGTAAATGGTGAGCTTGATGCGACAATGGATCAAGAGAGAAATCGATTAGGCGAGTTTTATGGCGATGGTAAAGTTGTCGGTTTGTTTAATCAGTTCGGAGATCTTCCAAACACATTAGAAGCAGCCCGTGTTCCGGCAGAGTTGCTAGATCCCACGTTTAAGCCAGAGAAAAAGAAGCCAGTAAAAAAGAAAACCACTCGTAAACGCGCACGGGATGAAAACGGACATTTTATTGCCGACGATCCCAGCACAGAAAAAAACGAGGCATATGTCGAGGAATAGTAAATGGCTAGAGGTACATCATTAGGTCAACTTGTAACCGATTTACGAGCAGAAGTTGGTCACTCGCTACAGCCTAATTTGGGTAAAGCAACGCGAGATGTATTTATTAATATGTTGCAGCGCACACAACGGCGGCTATGGGAAGACTATAGCTGGCCGTTTTTGCGTATTACCCGTGACATAACAATAAATGCTGGTCAGCGATATTATGATGTACCTGATGGATTAGTATTTGAGCGCATAGAGCGTATAGAAACAAAGCATGGTGATTATTGGACTAAGCTTCATTACGGTGTTGGAGCGCAAGAATACAACCAGCATGACAGTGATCGAGGTATAAGATCTTCACCAATAAGGCGGTTTGATACTTACGAAAACAATCAAATAGAGTTTTGGCCGATACCAGCAAACAATTCAAATGCCACAACTGGCACGGATAGCATTAGAATATACGGTATTCGCAATCTCACACCATTTGTTGCTGAAGCAGACACAGCTGATTTAGACGATCAACTTATAATTCTTTATTCTGCTGCTGAAATATTATCACGGCAGAAACAAGGTGACGCGCAAAACAAACTAGCAGCTGCACAAGCACATTACGCTCGACTAAAAGCGCGTATGAGTAAAACAGAGACTTTTGTAATTGGTGGTGGTGAACCAGAAGGGATGTACAAACCAAAAGGGCCACCCTTGATTGCGACCACGGGTGGTAGCTAATGCCTTACGTTCTGGTCGAGGATTTTAGAGGTGGGTTAGACCGCAGACGTATGAACGTCACAGCCCCACCTGGTACGCTAATTGAGCTTAAAAACGCACACATCACTCGCGGCGGTGAAATAGAAAAACGTCCAGCGTTTGTTGAGCTAGTAGATTTACCCTCGAACACAATTGGCTTGGCTGCTGGTGCTGGTCAGATCTACACGTTTGGATCAGCTGCGCCGTCAGCCGTAACGTTTCCAGCTAATACCCCGACTAATTTAAGTTATGTGCAACTACAGCATCCTAGCGGTGATGCGCTTACAAACGTACATTCAGTAGAGTTTTATAACGGTAAATTGTATGTCGCAGCGCAATTTGCTGATGGTAGAATTTTTCACTACTACGACGGCACTAGAATTACAGATTGGTTTGACGGCAGGGCAAGAAACACTTTTCAAATAACAGCTGGGAGTGTTGGCGGTACAGCTGCTACTGCATCAATACAAATAACTGGTGGTACGTCAAATCCAGGCGATGAAATACGTTTTTTACGCATAAATAACGTAGACATTATTGACAGTGCAGTAAATCATAACGGGTCAAACAGTTTAACGGCATCTAATATTGCAGCTGCCATAACTACTGGATCGAGTAATTTTACAGCCAGTGCAACAAGTGATGTTGTCACAATAACAGCACCTTCTGTTGGTATTTCTTTTAACAACTTCCAAGTAACACTGGAAGTCACTGGTGCATTTACGGTTGGTAACATAAATCATATGTCTGGTGGCGTTGATAATGCAGTCACAGCCATTACTGTTGACGGCATAAACTTAATAGGGTCACAAGTCGTTTGGGAAACGTCACACAGCTACACTGCAACCCAAGTTGCAGCTGCTATTAATAGTTTTGCTTCTGCGCCAGAATACGAGGCCACAGCGGTTAATGCCTTTGTTAATATTATTGCAAAAGAAAGCACATCTTCCCACAACAATAAAACCGTAGCTGTTACAACAACTGGCAATGTAACAACAGCTTTTGATCCGACAACTCAAAATTTCTTAGATGGCGGCGCAGATGCAGCAACAATAAACGCTTACAGCCCGGGCAAGTTTGTAATGCCAGTAAAAACAAAAATGTATGCATTGTCAGATAGTTTGCTGCATTTTTCTGCAATCGATGACCCAACAGAGTGGAACGACACTTCTCTTAGTGCTGGATTTATCAACTTAGCTAACCATTCGCGTGGATCAGAAGATCTAAAGGCAATGGCTACTTACTTTGATAATTTGGCGGTACTAGCGCAAGAAGCAATACAAATATGGTTTGTCGATCCAAGCCCGTCATTAAATCAGCAAATACAAGTTCTTCAAAACACAGGAACTATAGCACCTGATAGTGTAGTTGAGTTTGGCGAAAACGATGTGTTTTACCTGTCTTTATCTGGTTTAAGAAGTTTACGTTCTCGAGACTCTTCAAACGCTGCTTTCGTCGGGGATATTGGGAATCCAATTGACGAGCTTATTGTTAAATCAATCCAAGACAATAGGGCGTTAGCTGAAAAGTCAAAAGCAACCCTCGAACAGCGCGATGGTCGGTATATACTGGCAATCGGATCAACGATGTATGTTTTTAGTTATTTTCCATCATCGAAGGTATCTGCGTGGTCAATATATGAGCCAGGTTTTGTTGTTGATCGGTGGGCATACGACGGCAGACAAACACTATGCAGAAGCGGCAATAAACTTTACTCATTAGGTGGTGAAGACGGTAATATTTACGATAGTTCTGAAGTTGTTGTACAAATGCCGTTTTTGGATAGCGGCAGTCCGGCAACCTTTAAAGATTACAATAGTATTGATGTGACTTGCGAAAATGTTTGGACCGTCAGTGTCGCTACTGATCCGCAAGACATTACTGCTCTTGAGGAAGTAGCGACTGTTAATAAAACGACTTTTGGATTGGGTAGGGCGGCTATTAATGGTTACAGCACTCACATAGCACCTAGACTGACTTGTGCAAAGCCAGGTGCAGCAAAACTAGGTAATATTGCCATTCACTATACAAGTGGGGAAAGCGGATGATACTAAGAGAGGCCGAACCACAAGATGTTTTTCATGTAGCCTCAAACATGAGGCAAAGAGATTATGAAGAAATTGACGCATTGCGATTTACGAGAGATAAAAAAAATTTAGCGGCTGACATTGCAGACAGTTTAGCTAATTTTCAAACTGTATTTTGTGTAGAAAAAGAGCTTAACAACCCAATAGCAATAATAAGTTATATTCCCGTGCGCCCAGGTGTGTGGACACTTGGGATGTTTGCGACTGACAAATTTAAAAGTATCGGCCTTTTCCTGACAAAAGCAATAATTCGCGGTATAATACCAGCATTAAACAACGCTAGAGCTCATAGGGTCGAAGCTTACAGTATTGATGGGTATGACGAAGTGCATAGGTGGTTAAAATTTTTAGGTTTGAAAGAAGAATGTACGCTCAAAAAATATGGCAAAAATGGCGAAGATTTTAAAGTTTTTAGTTACGTTCGATTATCGGACACAAATGTTCGATGGCGCGGAAAGGGTGAGGTGATATAAATGTGTTTGGGCGGCGGCAGCAGTGCAATGGAAGAAGAATACCAACGCCAGCTTGCAGAAGAAGAAGCTAGGCAGGGGCGTATTACGCAGGGGAAAGACAACATTGATGCAGCGTTTAGTGGTTATAATGACCAGTTCTACGCAGACCGTGCAGCTGATTATATGTCATACGCGCAACCGCAAATTGAAGATCAGTATGAAAAGGCAATGAAAGATTTGCGGATTGCGCTTGCTCGAAGTGGTCAATTAGTAGGTAGTGAACGCATTGAGCGAGAAAACGAATTGCTTAAAAAATTTAATGATGCGGAGTTACAAGCTGCAAGAAAAGGTCAATCTATTGCTGATACTACACGTTCAAATCTTGCGACCATTAAAAGTAATTTATTAGGTCAAAACGCAAGTTTGGCAGATCCTTCACTTATTGCCGCACAAGCGCAAAATCAAATAATGGCTAATACCCAAGTGCCAGAATACAATCCAATAAGTAATATTTTTGCAAATGCTACCGAAGGTTTAGCAACGCAAGCGCAACTCGAGGCGCGAAATAAAAACAGATATGAGATGGCGCAACTGTTTGCACCAACTAATAGCTCATCAATTATAAGAGGATAATATAATGGGTTGGTGGGATAATACATGGAAAGAAATAACGTCGGGTGGAAATGCCCCTCGAAATGCCACAATTGCTGGTGAACCGCATATGCTGGCGTATATAAACGAAGCCGAACGCCAAATGCTTAAACGTGCTGGTGGTGCAGAAATACCTAGCTTTGCTGGTATTCCAGCTTACCCCCCAAGCAGTCAAAGTGGTGCTGGCGCTAATGTTGGGCCAAGTTCAAGTAGGAAAAACGAAACTTCCGCGCAAAGAAGAAGACGTAAAAAAAGGCAAAGGGAAGCAGCTGAAGCAGCACAAGCAGCAGCAGCTTACGAAGCCCAGAGAGAAGCAGACGCTGCGGCGGCAAAAGAAAACAACATTCTACAAACACTTGTAAACTTAGTAACCCCAGATGACGGCAAAGAGTATGTTGGTGGTCAGTTAGTAGATAATAGCGCAAATCAAGAGCTTGCGAAAACTTTAGGCGGTACTGGCGTTATGAATATTGGTGGTAAAGTACGACCAGCTGCGCCGTTTGATGCTGGAAACCCACCAATGATACGAGTAAACGCTGACGGCACTAGAGAATTACTAGGTGGGTTAGACGCAAGTAAAGCACCAGCGATGGCGCGTAATGCAAATGGAAGCCTCTACCAGCCAACAGATAATCCAGTAAATATTGCAAATACGTTAGGTCTTGCCGAATTTTTAAATAGTGGCGGCACAGACTCTAGCAGTTTTGTTAATGTTTCTGGCAACGACGGGAGTGCTGGAACTGTAACCTACTCCACGCAAGGCGGCAACGGCAATAATAGTGTTGTTATACCAGGCCCAGTAGGGCCAATAAATACTATTAACCCTGACGGAGAGTACACGCCTGGGGGTGGTTCAGACGGTGTTGTAATTCCAGGAGAAGAACCACCATTTGACGGTGGCGGTGGCAGTGGTGGTGGCGGTGGTGGTAATGAAATTACTGGCCCGACAGATGAAGAACTTGCTGCTGCTGAAGCTGAAAAAGCAAGGCAAGCTGCGCTCGATGCTGCATTAGGGCGTTTAAGTAGTGCTTTTGGATTTGCAAATGACGATTACTTTGGTGGATTAGGAACGAGCTATCGTGAAGGTGGTCTTAGTGAAGCATTTTCAACTGCTTACGATGACGCTTTAAGAGGAGTATACGATACCTACAAATCTGCTGGGATGCTTGCACAATCTGATGTTGATGATGATTTAGGATTGCTGTCTGGTGCGGAGAGTGGTGAAGGTAATAGGCTTGATAACATCGTAAATCAATACGTTACGGCTAACCGAAACTTTGTTGATAGCGGCAAATCATCAATTGAAAATCAATTACGCGGTTTTGGGACTGCTGAAGAAATTGAAGCGTTCGACATCCCAAGCGCAGTACAGCCATACAAAACACCAAAAGAGCAAGAAGTCGTTGATTTCTTTACTGACTTTGTAAAACGATCATATGATCCATCGTATAATGTTGATCCAACAGCCGTGGCTTCTGGTGGCCCTCGACGGGTATCTCAATCAGTTAATGAAAAAGGCGCGAACACTGCGCCATCCACAATCGCCGGAATATTCGATCCTATTTCCGGCGGCAGCGTGAAGGTAGTAAATTAATGTGTGATCCGACAGTAGGTGCAGCTTTAACTTCTAGTATTGGCCCAAGTATTGTTGCTCAAGCGATAGGAGTAGGGCTTCAAAACCGAGCCGCAAACAAAGCAAACGATTTGCAAGCGTTGCGGATGCAGCAAACTCGAGACAGAAACAGAGGTCTAGAAGATCAGCAAGCAGCTGCAATACAAAACGCAACCAATTCCGCAACTTCATCCGTTGGACAGGCTGGTATTGAAGCAGCTGGCAATGAGCTTTCTAAAATACTACAAGCAGCAATTAGCCAAAGAAGCACACCAAATAGCGAAAGTGCTAGATCAGCACCAAAAGTATTTATGGATCAAAAGGCGGCAAGCGAAGCTGCTGCCATACTAAAAGCACAAGCAGACGCAAAGAACATTGCAAAGCTTGACGCTACAAACAGATATTTAACACAGACCATCCAGCCTAAACTTGCAGATTCGGCAGCATCTGGGATGCTTACGGGTAACTTCATGCGCGGCAACACAAATGTTTTAGACACGGGAATGAGTTCAGCTGCAACATTAGCAAACTCACCAATGGCGCAAGTTCTTCAAGGCGCTGGTCAAGTAGGTCTTGGGTATAGTTTGTACGATCCAGATAAAGGAAATTAGAAATGGCAAGAAATCCGTACCAAATGGATCCTTTTTTAGCGCAAGGCTTTAGTAATTTGACTAAAGCTTTGATTGGTGATCCGCAGACGGATTATCAGGTTTCACGGACCAATCGAGTGAATACCTTGCTACCTTTTGAACAGGCACAATTGAAAGCGGCGGCGGCTAGAGATAATTCACAAGCTGGTAAATTTGATCAAGAAACCGCTGATCTTGTGGCTATGAGTGATGCCCTTAATCTTCTTGCAAGTGATTCAACTATTGCACAAGCTTTTATTGAACCACTAGGTTTACCAAAAACAACTCAAAATGGGCAGCCAATTACTATTAACCCAGAGGTATCGGGGGCAATGGTTAGAGCAATTCTGCAAGGCGGAAACCCTGACCAAAGAGCAAGTGCTTTGGACACTGTTGGAAGCGGAAGGGCGCAAAGGTTTGCTGAAAGACAAATACTTACTGGTAACGATGCTGAAGCTGGACGAGGTGCGTTATTATTAGATCCAACTGGAGGCCAATATCAAAACCCAGGTTTTGCAGAAATGCAACTCGATAACCTTTATGACATTGCTAACTTAGAGTCTGAAGATGACTTAGCTGGTAAGAGATACGAAGATAAGCTGCGGTTTGCCGAAGGTGGACAGGGGGATCGTGACACTAAGGCTACAGTTGCTGGCAACATAGAAATTGAGAACATTAAACAAAAGGCTATAAAAGAATGGAAATCAGCCGTTGCGGATATTACCACAGCAAGTGCTGAAAAAATTGCTGGAATAGAAGACACTTTTAAACGAGAAGAACTGAAACAAAACCAAGAACGTTTAAAAGCCGAAAACGTTTATAAACAGTATATCACTATCAATGACGAAATGATTGTTTCCCCTGGTCTTGCTAAGAAGTTAGATATAAAGCCTAATGCAGATGGCAAGTATACCATGAGCTTTGGCAACACTGAGAGCATGATCGAAGTAGAGATCGAAAATCCAGGTGGTTCTCCTACAACAGTTAAAATAGCACCGGAAAATATTGAGAAGTTAAATCCAGTATTGAGGAACGGTAAGCTTGTTATACCTGACGGGCATAATTTTAATGCTGCAACTCCTAAAGAAAACCGTGAAAACTTAACTAAATTTAACAGTAGTTTTGAAAAAGATATTAAGAACTATACTGCGTTAGGTGAACTACCTGGTTCTGCGCTCGTTAAGGTTAGGGAATATGCTTATAACAACCTAAATTTAGATATTGCTGATGGGAAAACGTATGACCAAGCATACGCGGAAAGCGTCCTTCCCATTTTACAAAGCAGTAACATAACTGTTGCCACAGGGCGTTTTGGCGGCGGCAAGTTTTTATTTCCAGAATATTTCTACAACGCAACTAGAAATAATCCAGCAAAGTTAAAAACTACAGCAATAGAAATGGGATACAGTAACGAGCAAGCCGAAGCCCTTGTAAACTATCAAAACTAAAAGGTGTAAATGTGGACTTTAGACCAGCTTCAATAGCCACCGAACAAGGTGAAGATGAAGAAGATCAAACTGTTGATTTTAGACCGTCTGCTATTTTAAACAATAATGCTGAGACTAATTCAAACTCCTCTGAGGAATTTGATTTTCGTCCGGCATCTATAAACAATCAATCAACGGAAGCGTTGCCGCCTCCTGGGAACGTGGTTAGCGCGAACCCTCCCATTTCGTCTAGCTCTCCGTTGGTTGATCCAAATAATCCAGATGGTACGGGGGTTGGCAGGGCTGTAAAAAGAGGTGCTGTTACGACATATGCAGCGTTACCCTCGATGCTGGCAACAGCTGATGCAAGGGCTCTGGCGGATACACAAAAAACAGAAGATGCTATTAGATATAATGAAATAATAAGATCGGGCGTACCGCCGCAAGCTTTTACTTCAAGGGCAGCAACAGTAAGTAACCCTGCCCAAGTAGACGCAATGATGGGTCAATATGGAGTTTTACCGCAAGCAAATGTAAACTACCAGCAAGTAACTGATAAGCGTCTACAAACACGACAAAACGCGATGCAGAACCCAGCGCCATATATTAAAAGACTAACTGCTAATACGAAAAGGGTGGGGGAATTATTTGAACTAGCCGAGGGTTTTGCTCAATCTCCAACAGCAGCTGCATACGGAGAGTTACTAGCAGATGCTCCTGATACCTTTAGAGGGTGGCTATCAACTGTTACTGACGATCCAATAGGCTTTATGGCGTTTATGGGCGAGACACTTGCGGAAAACGTACCGCAGATAGCAGCTGGTGTTGCGACAAGTCTTGTAACTGGAAACCCTACAGCTGGTGCAGCGGTGATGTCTCTTGGTGGCTTTAGCAGAGAGTACGCGGCAGAAATAGACTCTTTTTTAAAAGAAAATGGCATCGATCTTTCTGCGCCTGATGCTGCCTCTAAAATGTTTAAAAACCCTCAACTTATGGACGAAGCAAACGAACGCGGTTTAACTCGAGGTTTAGTTATAGCTGCGGCAGATTTAGCTGGTCAGGGTTTAGTTGCTCAAAACATAATTAAAACTAGCCTTACACGACAAACAGTAGCCCAAGCGACTTCCGAAGGTGCTGGGGAGGCTGCTGCAACAAGAGCCGTAGGCGATCCGTTTAGCTTTAAAGAAACTACTACAGAAGCATTGGCTGGCGGTGGCTCTACTATTGCAGAAGGTATAATAGCAAACCCAAGAAGAAATAATAAACCAGATGATCCACAAACAGATATAGAACAACCCGTTGCTCCACCCGTCGATGACGCACTCCCTGATCCGACGGTAACTACGCAGACGGTTAAACAGGATGACGCTCCGGCGCAACCTGTTCCTCCGTCTGCGGCTTCTCAACCTAACATCGAGCAACCAACAGCACCCGTTGACGCGCAATCACAATCGCCGGAACTTGTGCAGAAGCTAATAGATGCACTAGACAACGAAGACGCGCCAGAGTTGTCGGGATTATCAGACGACGAAAAAACTGTTTTACGCAATGCGCTGCAAAGCCAATTGCCAGGTACTACAACAGAAAAACAGCCAGTTATACCGCAACAAGCCCAGCCTGTTGATGTTCAGAAGCAAGCGCCAGTACAGCCAAAAGCTAGTGCTGTAAATAATAATAATATAAACGAGCAGCTTGCAACCATTAACAAACGTTATGACGAATTAGATGCAGAAAAAAAACGTTTAGATGCTGAAAGCACAGAACTTATGAATGAGACAATGAGATTGTCAGATCAAGGGTTAAGTAAGAAAGAAATAGTTGCGCGTATAAATCCAAGACAAACTGAAATAAAGAAAAGACTTAAAGAAATACAAAAAGAGCAAGAATCTATAGGTCTTGAAAATCAACGTTTAGAAAGACAAAAAGCACCAGAGCTACCCAATCCCCAAGAAGCTGACGAAGTTGGTACTAGCACTGATGATGTGGTTAAAAGCGTACAAACCCCAGATGGTCAAAAGAATTACAACGTCAAAGGTAAAGTTGTTGAACTTGCAGATTTAAAGCAAGCGCAAGGCGAACTGCAGCCGCGTGATCGATCACGCAAAGAAAGCGAAGCACTAAGCAAGCAACGGGCTGGCACAATGTTTAATCCAGATCGATTGCTCGATGATCCTACTTCTGGTTCTGGTGCGCCTATTATTGCCCGAGATGGAACGATTATGTCTGGTAATGGGCGAGTGCTTACACTGCAAGAGGTCTATGCCAACCAGCCAGAAAGTTTGTCAAAGTATCGAGCGTCGTTAGAAAGTGCTGGGATTAACACCGAAGGGTTTTCGCAACCAGTGTTTGTGCGGCAGCTAACAGACGACATGAATGTCGCTGAGTTAAAAGAGTTTGCGGATCTATCAAACACTGAAGCGCAAGCGACAATGTCTATGACAGAACGTGCTGGTCGTGATGCAAAACGATTAACGGATAGCAAGATTATAGAGTTGTATCGTGGTGACTTTGATATTGATGCAGCGCAAAACAGACAATTTGTTCAAGAATATGCAAAGAAAATACTCTCACCTACAGAGCAAGGTGCGTTTGTTGATGCAAACGGCGTTATTAGTCAAGAGGGTGTAGCAAGAGTAAAGAACGCCATACTAGGTTCTGCTTTTGATAATACCGACACGTTGGCAACAATGCTCGAAAGCAGCGACGAAAACATAAAAGCTATTTCTAATGCGTTTATGGCAGCTGCCCCTAAGTTTGCTCAGTTAAAGAAACAAGTGGCTGATGGTCGAACCGAAGCACAATGGGATATTACACCCAGACTAGCAGAAATGGCTAACTTGGTTAGTCGTTTGCGCCGTGATGGTACTAAGGTGCAAGATTATTTTAATCAGACGGATATGCTTTCCGCACCAGATCCAGCATTAGAAGCTCTTGTTCGAGCGTTTTATAATACTGACTTAACCAGAGCTAATAGCACAAAAGCTATGAAAGATTTCCTCGACTTTTATGTTGAAGAAGCATTACAAAAGGAAACTGGCGGTCTTATTGAAGACACAACAACACCTGATGATGTGATCGAGGCTGGCAAAAAGCGAACGGAGGCCAAGCGCAATGAAGGAAAAGGACAACAATCAGGACTCTTTGAAAGTAATGTCGAACGCGATGAAGCGAGTAGCCAACAAGTACAAAAGCAAAACGTGGCGAAAAGCAGCAAAAACACTAGACGACGCAGTAAAGAAGCAGACCTCGACTTTGACGAAGTAAACTCTGCTACCCCGAACACTGATGATATTGGCACAATAAACTCAGGCAGTATATTTGATACGCGAAGCCAAACATTACGACAATCTCTATACCGCGATGCGTTTTCAGATAGCGATGTAAATGTCGATGCGATCGAAAACAAATCGACCGAAGAAAAATTTAAAATTTTACGCAAAGTCTTAATGGATAAATTTGGGCTGAAAGACATACAAGCACCAAAAGAAGGTGCTGGCTACACGCAAGTAAACCAGCTGCTCGATGCTTACCATAACCTACAGTGGATGACGCACAGCCTTTCAATGCCTAATACACTTATGGGTTTAAATGGTAGCCTTTCTTTATCCTTGCCAGATCGTGCTACTCGATTTCTTGGGGCATATAGTCCAGGTGCGAAACAAATTATTATGCCGCAAAGATCTAATAGCTTTGCACATGAATGGGCGCATGCGCTTGATTACCACATCTTAGAGAAATACGGTACTGGCGATCCAACAAAAGATATAAAAGGGATTACTGGTTTAGTAAGGCGCACATCAAATTCTGGTGAACGTCCTTGGCTAAGTCAAACACCTCGTAATGTCCAAGAAGCTTTCGGTAATTTAATTAATGCGTTGTTTCTCGATAAAGCTGAAGTGTCATTGAAGATTATGCAGCTTGAGCAAGACATTGCTAAAAGCGAAGCAAGGCAACTTAAAACGGGCAAGCCAAATAAAACTTTGGAAAAGAAAAGAGAACAGCTGCTTAAACTGCAAGAGGGCAGTGGCCGAACCCAAATCACACCTACGAAGTTTAAAGAACAATCTTCTGAATTTGGCGATATGCAACAGCCTAACAGGAAAAACTATTATAAACGACCAACGGAAATGTTTGCTCGAGCTTTTGAAGCTTACATAGCGCAAAGCGTTGAGGCATCCGGCGGTAACAATGAGTTTATTACAAAGGGCGATGCCGCATACCAAATTGCGCTCGACCAAGTAAAGGGTGCAGATATTCGTCTAGCCATGACATTCCCTAAAGACCATGAGCGACACAATATAATGTTAGCTATGGATCAGCTAATGGAAGCACTACGAACCGAAAGCATTGCAGAAGGTACGGCGGCAGACGCACCTGGCGGATCTGATTTTATTGATGCAGAAGCAACGTTCTGGGGAGAAGTGCAATATGAGGAACGCGGTAGTCTGGCGTCTGCGCCCAAACGAGTAGCGCAAGCAATTATAAGCGACCAGAAAAAAGCATTTCGCATAGCAAGAAACAATGCAGCCCAACTGAGGCAACGGCCTAAGAAATTTACTGGTGATACGTTCATTGAGCGCAAGTATAACGAAATAAAGGATACATATGGCGGCAACTTTATAAACACGAAGCGTCAGATATTATTTAACATTGCCGATCGATACACTGCTAAAAAAAATGCAGAAGGTGAAGTTGTTAAAGGAAATCCTCGCGTCAAAAAAATTATGGAGCGAATTATTAGCAGTGTTGCCACAGATCCAGGCTCAAGACAAAACAGAGTTACCGATCAAGGTGGTACGTTTGAAGAAGCTACAAGAATAAACTCTCGTAGGTTTTACGCAACATTTGATCGACTTAACAAAGAATTTAACATGGATACTATGAGCGAGAGCGAACTAAAATCGCTACGCTTATTACTGACGGGCGAGGCTGAAACCACAGCTAACGCTTCACCTAAAGTTATAAAGCTTGCTGGTAAACTAAGGCGCGAATTGCTCAACCCAGTATATGATTACATGGTTAAAAGCGGCCAAGATGTGAACTACATTCAAGATGTAGGGTATATGCCTCGTATGCTCGATGTGCCACTTGCTATGGAAAACCCATCGCAGTTTAAAGGTGAGCTAGGCGGAGACAAGGGCGCAATACCTTTATACGAAAAAGTCATATTCGATAATGAGTATGGCGAATACGAAAATGGTAACATCGAACAGGCAGACAAACTTGTTACGCTTGCACGAAGTAAAGGTTTACGCAGCTACGTCGATCAAGACTTCACAGAGATGGCAAATCAAATACGCCCGACTGTTAAAAAATTATTAGACTTGGAAAAAACTCTTAAAAAAGCAGAAGCAAAGGGAGAACCTACAGCTGATTTGCAAAGAGAGATCGATCAAGACAAAGCAAAAATTGAAGCAACCCATAAAAGATTGCACGATTATTTAAGACGACCATTCGCAGTTGCGGCAGCAGATAATTGGCTGCATCGAATACAAGCTCGAGAAGGGGCTGACCCATCCACTAATGGTTCGCAAGGTAAATTTTCAAGCAAACGTAAATTGCCAGGTGAAGCCGATAAATATATGAATGACTTCTATCTTAACTCTACTGACGCAATCATGCAGTACATACCAGCTGCGGTTCGATCAACAGAGTACAATAAAAGGTTTGGTCGAGATTTAGTTCCAGAGGGCAAAAGAAAAGATGTGGACGGCAACCCTCGAGACTTTGCAGATTACTTGCTCGAGGAAGCGGTAGGCGCTGGAATGAAACCGCATGAAGCACAGGAAGTAAGAACAATCGTAAATATGGTTACTGGTCGGCATGGGGGACAGGACAATATGCTTGCTCATGCTATCAATAGAATCAACACTTACGGAACAATGTCGTTGCTACCCCGTGCTGTCATATCATCGATTGCAGAACCTCTTACAGTTGGTGTGCAAGCTGGTAGCAGCATCAAGGGTCTAGAAGCGTTGTTCTTAGCTTTCGATGGTCTTGGAGCATCGATGCGCGGAAAAAATGCAGTTGAAAGAAAAAGGTATTATTCCCAGTTGGCAAACATACTAGGCGTAATCGATCTACCACAAACAGGCGAAGTTATGTCTAATCGGTTAGGCGGTATGCAAGCCGAAGATAGTAAAAGCGCAATGCAGTTGGCAAATTTCTTTTTAAGAACAGGGCTTACAAACGTAACGATTGCACAACGTCGAGCCTCGATGCGAGTAGGTATTCAGTTTATTTCAGAGCAAGCCAAACAATTTAGAGAAACGACAGACGCCGGAATGAAAGAAGAATCACGACTAGCTCTACAAGATTTGGGTGTGCGACCAGAGCAAATGGAAACTTTTGCTGAGTATGCAAGCAATTTAACAAAAACCCGAAAAGGCTTTTACGAAATAGATCAGATAATGAACGCTGACGGATCTCTAACCGATATGGGATCAGTGCTGTCAGTTGCTACAAATCGATTCGTCGATCAATCGATACAAGATCCAAAAATTGTTGATAGGCCGAAGTGGGCAGAAGCGCCAATAGGTCGAATTGTATTTGGTATTCAATCATTCATTGCAGCGTTTCAACGTAACGTATTAGAAATGGCTATTAAGCGTGGTGTTCGAGGTATCGAAACTAGAGGTGCAGCTAGAGGAGGATTGCGATTAGCTAGACAATCTTTCTTACCGTTGTTTTCTTTATACGTCGGTCACACATTAGTTTCAGCTGCTAGAGAGTTTATTTTTAACCGCGACAAGTGGGAAGAAGAAAAGGAAGAAGAAGGTCGAGTAGCGCCATTCAAATACCTTGCGACGTTAGGTTTATCACGGTCTGGTTTTACTGGTCGTGCAGATCCGTTTATCAACAGTCTATACAGTTTGAAATATCAATCAGATTTTTCTAACGTTTTGGTTGGTGCTACTGGTTCGTATTACCTAAAAGCATTGCAGCGGATATTTGGTCTTGGCATCGATAATAGCCCGAATACTGTTTCAAAAGAATATCAGGCTGCTCGAGGCACATATGATATAGCCGTTCCATTTATCGCCGGATTTTTAACGTCATTGCCAGGTGTTGGCACAACTCTGGGCTACGGATTAGGTGCAGCTGATATGGCCTTATCTTCTCCATCGGTTAAACATTATGTCGTTCGAGAGTTTATTAAAATGACGCATGGCGTAGAATATCGTAGAGGTGGATCGGGTGGCGGATCATCGAGCCCGTTTGGAAATAGTATGTTTAAATGATTGGTGAGGCCAGAATTTAAATCTTTTTAGCACAAAAAGGTTCTTGCGAACTTTCCGGCCTCACGAAAACGTTACACTTTTGAGATTTGTAGATCAATAGGTAAGCGGCGCATTTTGCGCCAATTGGCACATTTTGCGCCGTTTTATGTCGGCTTATGTCGGGAAAATGTGATCGACAACTTAACCAAACGTCTATTTTAAAGGTGTCGATTGTCGATCAACATGTCATAATCTGGTAGGCCCGGAACTAATCGTTATGTCCGTTAAATTATTGATATAAAATAATAAATAGCAATCAACAAAACTTTTTTTGCGCCATTAATTGAGCCACAATGACTATTCCTCATGCACATCGTCCAAGTAATCCGGCGATAGGTGTTGGTAATTATCCTCAACAGTTTTTATTTTATCGCCCAGCATTGCAGCAACTTTTGTTAAATCTACACCACGCATAACTGCTCTTGTTGCCCAGGTATGGCGGAAAACGTGAGGGTTTAAATCGTCAATGCCAATACTTTTGCCAAAACTTTTAACAGCCTCATAAACGTCGGTCTTCTTATCAAGGACATACTCGTTGATAGCTTCTTCTTTTGCTCGTAACAACGTTTTGCGTAATCGAGGGCTCATACTTACAGTTGGGCGTTTCTTTTTTGTTTGTTGCCGTCCTTTTGCGTTAAACTCTATTCGGTTCGTCTCAAAGTTTACTCGATCCCAAGTGAGATCAAGTATTGCTGCTTTACGTTGTGCTGTCTCCATTGCTAACATTATAAACCTACCGATCCTCGATACTCGGTTCGATGGTCTGCGACCCGACCCGTTTAGGATAAGATCAGGACAAACTTCTCTAAGTAAGTTTACTTCATCATCATCTAAAACTCGATCCCTTGGTGGGCTAGGCGGCGGCAACTCGACATAAGGTATGAGCTCTTGGTCAAGACGCTGTTCTTTAGGCTCTACACGTTCAACCATAAATCGAAAGCAAGCTCTAAGACGTTGCAACTCGTTTCGTATTGTTCCTGATGCCGCTGGGCATTGGCCAATCAAACCGTTTTCTCTAAGTTCGATGTATTTCTTAGAATGTTTTCTCTGCACCGAACTAACTGGCATATTATCAAAATATTTTTTTAAATTATTTATAATCGAATGGTAACGGTTCTCAGTTATCATTCGATCTTTAATCCAATCATTAAACCAAAGATCTAAACAGCGACCAACAGTAGGGTCGTTCTCAACCGTAAAGTTTATTTTACTTTCTTCTAACCAGCCTTGAAACCGTGCAGTTGCGATTGATAAATCCGTCGTCCTCGTCGATACTCTTTGGCTGCGGTTTTGGCTTCTGTAGATGATGTAGTATTTGTTGTTTTCAAATCTTTCAAGTCTTGGCTCTTGTGCCATGTTAATTCTCCCAGCAGTTTCTCCACTGCTAATTTTGGTATTCTTATTGTTCGTTTATTTATTTGAATAGATTTTAATAATCCGCTGTGTCTGTATCGTTCGACTGTACGAATCGACACGCAAAGTAAATCAGCTGCTTGCTTTTGTGTAAGCAGTTCCATAATTAACCTTTTAAAATTTTAAATACTTCTAACGCTTTTTTAGCGTCAACTTTCATATTGATGCGCAGCCACATATTTTCTGCATCATTGTCGATAGATTTCATTTCCAGCGTCGGTTCTTCTACCGCATTACTCTGCGCGTCATAGTTTGGGAACAAAACGTCTGCCTCGACGTTAAGTGCCTTTGCCAATTTGTCCAAGTTAATCGGATTTGGAATAGATCGTCCCCGTACATATTGGCTAATGCTATCTCTGCCCAAACCAACTTCTCTAGCCATCGTGGATTGATTCCAGCCCTTCTTAAGCATATAAGAATATAGCCTTTTGCCAAATTCAGCGCGTGTTAATATGCGTTGTGAGTAGTCTACCTCGCCACCAGGTTGACCTCTTGTCATTATTGATTTAGCCATTTCATTCCCCTGTTGATGCATACTAAATAGACACAATGTTGTCAGATTGGCAACAAAAATTTTTATTTTTTTACACTTGCGTTACCAATTTGGCTATGTTTATGTAGACAAACTACAATCAACTTTGGCGGACAAAATAGAAAATGTTGACAATAGATGCGGAAAAAATCATTCTACACTTTGGTGGCGTAAAAAAAGTTACTCGAGCATTAAAAGAAGTCGGCCATCCGAGAACAGCACACGCAGTACGAAACTGGGTGCGCAGAAATAATATACCGATAGATAGTGTGCTTACGCTTGCGTACATAGCGCGTGGCAACAATCAACGGTTTGACTTGTTGGATTATGTAGCAACGGAGGAGAAAGATAATGATGCATAATTTTTGTAATTTATATTTTTGGTCTAGCAGTTATACTTATCGGTATCTTGCTAATACCACAAATCTTGTAATATCAATTTTTAAATTTCAGTCTCGACGCGGATGTCCGCAAAGTGATTGGTTTTCTGGAAACAGCTGGGGTAGCTTAATCGCGTCTTTAGCTCCGCCAGTAGAGAGTGAGGTGCTATGTCACTAGCGCTTGTTACAAATTTTCCAAAAACTCTTAACGATGATTTAAACGAATTTGACATATATTTAGCGGAAGCTGTTCCACACAGTTTTGAAAAATATCATTTACTTTCTTTACTAATTACAATTTTAGAAAGCGATAATATCCGTGAAACAGATAAAACTAAAACAATACAATTGTTGCTTAAACATAGCGACACTTTAAAATCCATGCTGAGGTACGGATCGAAAGAAGTATCAGATATTTTATACGATGCTGAAGCCAAAGTGAGGAACATTGGGTGACAGTTATAGGTATCGACCCAGGCATCAGCGGAGCAATAGCCAGGTATAATCCCAGCAAAGCTACCCTCGATGTTTGGGATATGCCAATCCTCGAAGTAAATAAAAAGAAAACAATAAGCCCATATCTTGTGGTAGACATATTAAAAGAGGCGGCAGCGCCCGTGTATATTGAGAAAGTCGCAGCAATGCCAGGTCAAGGCGTAACATCAATGTTTAATTTTGGAAAAGGTTTCGGGGTCTTACTGGGCGTAGCTGCCGGATTAGGTCTGCAAACCACACAAGTAACACCGCAACAATGGATGAAGGCGTTAAAATGCCAAAAAGGTAAAGACGCTAATCGTCAACGCGCTTGCGAGTTGTTCCCTAAATACAGTCATTTGTTCTCTCGAAAGAAAGACGATGGCCGTGCGGATGCAGCTTTACTTGCTTATTACGCCATTTCATTTGTCGAAAGTGTTGATTGATATGACCGACAACGACAGACAAAACGGCTTTGTAACACATAACATTAAGCGTATCAGCGTTAGCAATGTAAATACTTTCCGCGAAGCACCTGACGTATGGGTTGCTCGATACTTAGGTAAGGTTCGGTTTCCATCTGGGTTTGCAGCCGTGCAAGGTAAAGCAGTTGAGAGAGGTGTAGACCTTGGGCTTTACGAAGGTGAGGATATAGACGGCTGCGTAAAGAAAGCAGTGCGTTATTTAAAAGATGATAGCCTCACATTACCTAAACGAGCCGAAGAATTAGAAAAGCGCGTTCCCATTGTGGAGCGTATGACGGCAACAGCCTTAGAACACCTGATGCCGCTGGGTAGACCAGACGATCCACCTAAAGATCAGAAGCAGCATAACGTTGGTATTAACGTTCGGTTTCGTCCTGGTGATGATGGTACTGTGCCGCTTCTTGGCTACCTCGATTATTACTATGAAGAAAAGAATTTGGTTGTCGATCTGAAAACAACCTCGAAAGCGCCAACAAAGTGGTCGCTTAGTCACGGAATACAAGCAGCCGTGTATCAGGCAGCTGTCAAAAGCATGACGGGCAAAAAGCCAACAGTAAAGTTTGGCTACGCATTAACGCGGCAGCGCGATCCTTGGGTCTGGTTAGAACTCAGCGACGACGATGCAGCGAAATATCTAAAAATCTTTAAAAAATCAGTTCAACAAATGGAGGCATTTTTAAGTCTATCGTCCGATAGCAACGAGCTTATAGCAGCAACACCACATAACCCAGACAGTTTCTATTGGAACAATGCCGAAGAAATCGCCACGCAATTCTTTGGCTAGGGAAGCCTTTTGGTTCAGCGAACCAGTGGCGCGTGAAAGATCTAAAAAAGGTTTGTTGTGGTTGCGCGTTCTCGATCAAGTCACACGGGATGCCGAGGAGCTTGATAGCAACGATGTTTATAAGCGGCGTGACGCCATCGAAGCAATCGCGTGGGTGCGTTTTCCAGACGAAGACTTCACTGAGGTTTGCCAGCTAGCCGACGTAGACCCAGTAAGATTCAGAGATAGGGTGCTTAATTTTTGTCGCTCTAATTATCCGCAGTCACTTCTGCTGCGCGTGATCGCCTACCACGAAAAATTAGGCGCTAAACAACGGAATATTAAAGGAGATTAAAACTTATGCCGTTAAACTTTATACAAGAAACAGGCGGAAACGCTTACATCCGATTTATGGTCAGAGACAACGAATGGCAAATGTCAGGGGCAGCTGGCATGGAAACAGTAGATATGTCCAGCGCACCAGTTGTTGTTGATATAGAAAACATACAGCTTGGTTGGCTTAAACTTGAAGGTGGCAGAGATTGGCATCCGTGGCCAAAAAATGACCCGATGAAGGTGACAAAGCCCAGCGATGCACATAATCAAGGCTTTTCAGTCATGTTCTACAGCACAAAGCTGTTTGAAGATGAACCAGTGCGTGAGTTGTCTGCAAGTGGCGCTGGCATCAGGCAGTTTGTCATGGATTTATACGAAGAAGCAGAGAAATCTAAGGAGTTTGGCAGCGGCAAAGTACCAGCTGTTAAAATAACAGACGGCAAAAAAGTTAAAATGGGCAAGAACGATAGCCGTGTTCCTCAGTTTGAAATCGTAAAATGGATCAATCGACCAGACGAGCTTTCTGGTGACGTACCTCCACCAGAAAAAACCGCACCGCCCATTTCTCCGGCTTCACAGTCAGGTGGTGCGCCGAACGTGGATTTTGACAACGACGAAATCTAGCGTTCGAACTGGGCGGCGGTTTTGGTAGGTTATCCGTCGCCCTTTAATAAACAGGGGAAAACATGAGCAAAGTTAAGTGGGCAAAGCATTGGCATGATCGCGGTTTCAGCGTCGTTCCAGTACATTACGTCACAGAAGATGGCGGATGCAGCTGTTCGGCTGGTAAAGATTGCCATTCACCTGGCAAACATCCAGCGCCTCGATCGTGGAAAAAATATCAGGAACAACGGGCAGACTACGACCAGCTAGAGTGGTGGTTTGAAGAAGAATACGCAGAATACAACTTAGGCGTGGTCACTGGCAAAATCAGCGGCAACATCTATGCCATTGATGTAGACATCGGTGAGGGCAAAGACGGGCAAGAGAGCCTCGATGATCTGTGTATGGCATACGACGATCTGCCAATGACGTTCGAGCAAAGAACGGGGTCAGGTGGTAAGCATATATTTCTAAAAGCACCAGACGATCAAACAATAATCACGGGCAAAAACGTGCTCGGGGAGGGGGTCGATACCCGGGGCGAGGGCGGATTTGTGGTTGTAGCTCCAAGCAATCACAAGTCCGGCCAGCATTATAGCGTCGAGGATTGGGCGAAAGACCTTAATATCGAGGACAGTCCAGAATGGATTACAGAACTCGCAAAGACAGAAGCGCATAGATTAAACGGCGGCAGCAACCTCCAAGATACCCAAACCAACATGTTCGGCAAAATGGTCGATGGTCGGGAAGGGTACATGGTGCAGCTGATATTGGGAACACTGCATACATGGTGGACGCAACGCGGTGAACTTCCAACAGTCGAGCAGCTGGTCGAAGAAGCATGGCCAGTGTTCGAGCGTAAAGCGAAGTCGCGTAACAAAACACTGGCAGACGATGGGCGTGGCCTCGATCTGTTTAAGAAGAAAGCTTGGTATCAGCTAAAACGCGCCAAGAATAACGAACTACGCATCATAACAGAAGAAAATAAGAATACCGTCGCCAATGTCAGGTCGGACGGTCGATCCGAAAGCTCTGAAGCACCCCCTGTTGTCAGTGGCTTTCGGATCACAGATTGGTCGATGCAGCGATACTCAGGTGAACCGCCAGAAATGGAGTGGCTCATCGATGGTATCTTGCCGCGTCGAGTGCCAGGACTAATCAGCGCAATCGGTGGGCTGGGCAAGAGCTTTATCTTGCTCGATCTGGCAATGAAGGTGGCTGGTGGTGATCAGGGTATGCACCAAGAGAGGGCGTTCGGCGGCAACATAGTACACAATGGCAAAGTAGTGTTCTTTGGTGCAGAGGATAGCGCCAACTCGATGCACCGTCGTATCGCATCAATCGGAGGTGCAAACCTTAGAGATCGAGCAGCTGGTAATCTTTTTGTCGTGCCGATGCCGGATGCTGGCGGTACATCGAGCCTGATTACACACGCAATGGGCGAGTATTCAGTCACGCCCGCGTTTCTCGATATGAAGTCGCAGCTGAAAGAGTTAGGCGATATAGCGTTAATCATCATCGATCCGCTACAAGCGTTCGCCGCAGCCGATATAAACAGCGACCCTGCCGCTGGTCAATTCTGGTGGTCAGTCATGTCACATTTGTGCGTCGAGACTGATGCTAATATCTTAATAGCGCATCATATGCGCAAAGATGGTGCGTTCAACATAACAAAGGCATCACAAGCACGGGAAGCAATCAGAGGCACAACGGCATTAGTCGATGGGGCTCGATGGGCGTATTCGCTCTGGGCAATGAACGAGGCAGATGAACTCGTACTAGCGCAAAAGATGGACAACATCGAGGCTGGTGTAGGGCAGTGTGCTCAAGGTGCAGTCGTCAAGACCAACGACCAGTGCGATATGTTTATCCGCAGCTTTATTCGTGGCGATACTGGCTTGCTGGTCGATAAAACAATGGAAGTCGAAGCGATCCTCGATGCCTCGACCAAGCTAGATCATGGACAAACGGCAGCAATATTCGATGAAATTGCTAAACGCTGGCACAGTGCAGAGCCGTTCTCGATAGCGGTAAACACTCAGCGCAGCTTACAGACGTTTCTGCATACCGACTACGGGATGCCAAAGCGATCAGCGAAAAGCTACATCAGCGCATGGCAGTCGCAAGGCTTCATCGAAAGCGCGACACACGATTCAAAAACAAAAAGCAAAGGCGTGAAGGTGTTGAAAGCACCAGATCAGCCAGCATGGAGGGCATATGCTTAAAGAAACAGAAATTAAGTATCTCGAGACCATTGTGCGGCAGTGCGATGTACTGGTCGAGGATCTTAAACGTCATCCGGCAAGACTGACCGCAGCGCAGCGCGTCGAGAGCATAAAGTTTGCAGCTGTTCGCATCCTCGAGGCAAGGGAGGCATCAGATGGATAAGTGGATCGAGTGCAAGTTGTGTGGTGGTGACGGCTTCCAGTTAGAAGAAAAAGCGGTCATCGATTATGAAAACGGCGGCTACCTCAAAGAGATAAAAGTCGATTGCGACCATTGCGACGGGATGGGCGAGGTGCTGGTCGAAGATGAATAGCCATTTGTATAGGCGTAGCGTCCGTAATCTGGATGCAATGACAAGGCTCGAGGTTGCCCATGTGACGTTTGAGTTGTCCGAAAAGGATCAAACCTTTGCGCTTATACCTGGTCAAGCTCTCAACGCAAAAGATCGAAAGCCATTGTTCAGCGGCATCATAACAAAAGAAATGGGTGTGCAGCTGCGGATACTAGCCAACGAAATTGAAGAAATAATACTAAGAGGTGAAGCAAAATGATGTTAGTTTATTACACTGCGCTGGTGTTCGGTTACTCGCTCGATAGCGAAAAGCTTACGACAACTTTCTGGCTTAAAAGCTACGATCAATGCATCGAAGCAATGATCCAGCTAGAAGACTTTTACGACTACATCGCGGATAATGTCAGCGGCAACAAGATATATATGTGGTGCGATCAATCAACCGTACAAAGCAACGAAATAACCAAACCCAAAATACGTCCAGATTCATCACTTCCGCCCCACTTCCGCCACTTCCGCAAGGCGGAAATGAACGGGGTCAAACCCTAATAATGGCGGAAGTGGAAGCAAAAACAGCAAAAATTAGCGGAAGTAAGAAATGAAAAAGCATCAAAATATAAGGAAATTGGCGGAAATGGGCGGAAATGAAGCGGAAGTAAACCCCCGTACCCCCTATACATTACTTCCGCAAGCGCGGAATAGTAATGTTTGCTGGGGGATACGGACAAGCATTGCAAAGAGGAAGCAGTATGCCAGTTAAGGGACGATACAGCAGAGTAAAGAGAAATCTAAAAAAAGATGATGCGGAGGAAAGCTTCAGCGTGTCAGCGATGTGGGGAGATAGCAGGGCAGAGACTTGTCGTGCAGCTGTTAATTCTGTTGATGCTGTAGCGCGAGAACTCGAAATGAAATGGGGCATCGGTAAACTCGAGGAACTTGCAGCGCCAAACCTTGCAGTTAAGTTCGAGCAAGCGAGGCAAAACTTTAGCGAAGCGTGTCAACTCGATGATAGCGAATACCTGGTACAAAAAGCCAACAACCTCATTACGGGTTGGCGTAAGTTGGAAACAACAGCGATCGAAGCTGGACATAAACCTGGTAGCGCCGAAGTTTGGTATGGGATAGCGCCAGAAGATTGCGACGAATATAACTTTGCTATTGTCAAATGGGGCAGCGATGCGGCGGCGATCGATCGAGACAAGTATCCGATTGTTTATACCCTCGATGAAGTTTGTCGGATTATTAAAAGCTTTCAACAGCCATTAGTAGAAGCAGCAAAGACAACATTTAAAGATTCAAAAATTATAGATATAAAAACTGGAGGCAACTTGAATGACAAACTCCCATTCTAAAAATTTGGAAACATCATCGATAAGAGCAGCTGCATTAACCAAAGTCATCGATCTGGTCGATGGGGATAGAAATAGAGACCACGGAGACCCAACGGAAAACATGACGCGCTTTGCTGAATTGCTCCGCGCATATCTGGGTAATAGATCAGCTGGCAGCATCGAGGCGGTAGACGCGGCAGCTGTCGGAGTTCTGCATAAGCTCTCGCGCACTGGCTTCGATCCGTATCACCTAGACAGCTGGTTGGATGTAATGGGCTATGCCTCGATAGCCTATGAGATTGCAGCAGCTGAAAACAAAAAGAGCGACCATCTGGCCGCTCTCGATGATGCCGTTGAAAAGGCGCTAGGTGCTAAGGGTAAAAGCTCATAAAATTGTAAGTTTTTATTTGTATATATCAATTGATAGATAGCTTTCATCGTCAAATGTTAGATGATGCTTTTTAGTGCCTACCGTTTCCCAAATTGTGTTGCCATGCTCATTTTTCATAACGCGGCCATTTTTATACTTTTTAGGTTGTCGGTCTAGCTCACTTATCTCAACTCTTAAATAGGTTTCACATTCTTCTAAATATATTGCACCTTCAAAGGTTTCGTTTAGTTTGTTCTCGATTGCGTCAATTAAGTCATAGTAATTAAGTTTTACGTGCATTGCTTACTCTCCGTAATAAAATAAACTGGCAAACCATTTAACGGCAATGGTTTGCTGATCATCCAAAACAAGGTCTGTCCAAGGCGTTCCCCAGTTTTGATGCTGTGGTTGTACGCTCCAAACATCTCCGTTATTGTCTAGCTCGCCAATAATGCGCGTTGCTGGGCCTCCGCCGCTTAACTCAATTTTAAATTCCTCTGGTTTAAAATCTGACGGACTGTCGTGCCAGCCAGAGCGAACTTGGATTGACGCTGGTTGCTCTCGCAATTGGTCAACTATGTTTTCTGCGTCTAAATCAAATCCATATTGCAGTTCACTATATTGTTTATACTTTTTGCATATGTCGTTTACTTCGTAGACAATGCAAGATTTACTATGGTCAAAACTGTCATCCATTTAATTTCTCCTTTTTGTGCTTCGATGCTGTAACAACATCACGGAACGCCCCATCTGGGGCGCTCTCTGATAGTGTTAAGCCGTGAATATGACTAAAAGTATTCCGCAAGTAGCAAACAAGCCCACACACGCCAGAGCGTCGGCTACTATTTCGGTGGTTTCGTTTGATAACCAGCGTTTGAGGGTTTCGAGCGCGTGTATCACAAGACCACCTCTTTACTTGTCAATTTCTCTGTCTGTTCGTACTGCTGGACACAGCAAACGCCACAAACAATCTCTGTTGAAAAATGCTCGATTATCCAACTGTCTTTCTTTTCGTCAAAATAGCCTAACAAATTAATGTGGATATTATCTGACCCACAACTTTCGCATACTGGTTTCATGAGCCCAACCATTCGCTATAGGTTTTTAATGGCAAGCCGTTCCTGGTAATATCTCCGCCTTTGCCGTCATCCGCGCAGCTTAAATATATTTGATATTCCTGGTCGTTCGAGCCTCTATACTTTGTCTGGGTTGCTTCCAGGCGGTGGCTTTCTTCTATTAGTTCCTCGAGGTCAGTCTGTCGCTCCCCAAACTGGGAAGCGCTGCCCTGGTTAAACATGTCGTATTGCCCGGTCATTACATGCACCTCAACTTTTGCGCGTGGTCTTGCAGTATCTCGATTGATGCCCAATCGCGGATCTGGTGCAGTCCGTCACACTGTGCGTAATTCTGTATTGTCAAAAATACTTTGGATTGTTTGCAAGCTTTTCTGAATGTCTCGCAGTCCTTGTCTTGATCGAGCGCAAACACTGAGCCCCATCGAGGGAGTACAGTTGTGCGGCTATCATGGCTAAAGTCGTTTTTATTTAAGCCAACTTTCTGAATGTCCACTTCTCGAACGACTAACCAGCGATTCCACTGGTCGCCCTCATAGCGTGTTATCATTTCGTTTTTTATCATAATAATATATCCTTTTTGTGCTGTTGATTGATGTAGAGCTACACCAATAGACAAACCATGCAAAAAATTATACAATACTGTCAAGCGAAAAAGGTAACAGATTGGCTCAAATGGGATTAATTAGACACAGAAAACCGACTGACCAACAGAAAGAGTTTGTCAGATACCTTGTAGCAGACAACAAGAACGCCACTGAAGCAGCGCGTTTGGCTGGCTACTCATTCCCTAAGCAAGCTGCATATGAGTTGACTAGAAACCCCTCAGTTTTATTGATTATTCGGCAACAGAGACAAACACTGTACCAAACGGATCTTGCCACATTGGGAGCGGAAACGCTTAAACAGGTGATGTTAGACCCTGATGCACCAGCAAGCGCAAAGGTTAGCGCAGCCAGGACATCGCTCGAGCTTGCTGGCGACCTGGTAAAAGGTGCAGATGGTTCTATCGATGGGCGTAACCTCGCCGAGCTAACGCCTGACCAGCTGGCTAGTATGATAGATCGATGGGAAAATGAACGCGCGGAACTAGCTAAAGACGTAACAACAGCGCAAAACTCAGAAAAAACCTAATAAAAACAATGCAACGATTAGTACAATCGGGACTATTTGTATAATAATGTGACCCCGATCGACCCCACCCCGTGGCCTATTCCGATCGGTGGCATCATGTGTATTATGGCGGTCGCTACAAATTTTACGCAATTTTGAACTTTTGCTCTGTTTCGTTGATTGATGCTGCCAACAGCTGTATAATGCAATCAACAGTAACGGAAAACGATAAACAATGTCAGTTAATCTTTCGGTGGGTAGAGGGGAGAAACGCCCTACAAAAGATGGTGCTGGTTTAAGTGATGATGGGCGCGACAAGTACAACAAAGCAACGGGGTCTAACTTAAAACGCGCTGTAACTGAAGCGAACCCAACTGGCGAGGCAAAGAAAAGAAAAAAAAGTTTCTGCGCTCGAATGTCGGGAATGAGAGGCGCAACAAGCAAGAACGGCGAACTAACCCGAAAGGGCGCAGCATTAAAACGATGGAGGTGTAATTTATCATGAGTTTATACGAAAATATTAACAAGCGTAAAAAGGCTGGCACGAGCCGACCAAAAAGCGAAAGCACTATTAGCGACAAGTCATATTCTAATATGAAGGCTGGCTTCCCAAACAGCAAAAAGAATAAGGCCAAAAAGAAATCCAAGATGGCTAAGTCTATGGGGTACTCATAATGCCTAACCTAACACCAAAGCAAAAACAGATAGCTGGCGCAGCTGATCCTAAAAACAAAATAACTGGTGCTGACTTCAAGGCATTACGCAACCAGCCTCGCTCTGCAAAGAAGGGCGCTGAAGCAAAAAAACAAGCCAAGAAATCTCGAATGGCCTCTGCAATGGGATATGGGAATAGCTAATGTCACAACCACGCGACTACACCAGACAGTTTAATTTTAAGGATTATCAGGCGACAACGCCAGCTGATCCGTTACCAGGTACACAAGTAGACGCGGAACTTAACGCGGTTAAGCTAACCTTAGATGATTTAAACACCAACATTGCCAAGGTTCAGCGTGATGATGGCAAGCTGGGCAATCAGGCGGTACACAAGGATGCTTTTGATCCAGGTGCATTAGCATTGATTAACGTTACTGGATTTACTCCCCAGGGTGATTGGACAACGGGGAGATCTTATGCTGTTGGCGACATAGTAGATTTTAACAGCGGAACGTATTTAGCTACTGCGGCGCACACATCTAGCTCTGCTTTTGCTACTGATAACACTGCAAATAGGTGGATATTGATAGCGAACGCGGCCATATCTGGTACAAGTTCAGCGGTAGATAAGTTCGAGGGTGACGGAACTACAACAGTCTTTACTTTAACATACACTTATGCGTCCACGACATCGATACAAGTATTTGTTAACGGGGAGCTATTAAACCCTACTGATGACTATACGATTAGCGGCAACCAGCTAACGTTATTTACTGCACCTGGATTACCCACGGTGTCCGGCAATGAAAACGTGATTGTGTGGGGTGCTAGTGTTGTGGGGCAAGCTGCTGCTGATGCTGCTTCTGCAAGCGCTTCGAACGCCAGTGGTTTTGCGGATGAAGCGGATAACTGGGCGCGAAAGACTACTGGTCTTGTTGAAAGCGCCGATTATTCATCGAAAGCCTATGCGATAGGCGGCACGGGCGTTGATGCTGGTTCTGGCTCTGCGAAAGATTGGGCTACCAAAACAAGTTCTACTGTTGGAAATACCAGCGAATATTCGGCTAAATACTGGGCGACACAGGGTAATGTACCGATTGTTGCTACGAATATTTCTGATGTAAACACTGTTGCTGGTATAAGTTCGAACGTAACAACGGTTTCCGGCATATCGGGCAATGTTACGACGGTTGCTGGTGTTAGCGCGGCTGTTACGACAGTTGCCGGAATATCAAGTAATGTTACGGCTGTTGCTGGTGATGCGGCTGATATTGGCACAGTTGCGGCTGATTTGGGTGGTTCGGATACAATTGGAACGGTTGCTGGATCTATTACGAATGTAAATACTGTAGCTTCTAATGTATCGGATGTTAGCACAGTATCAGGAGTTTCCGGCAACGTAACGACTGTTGCTGGTATATCTAGCAATGTCACAACTGTCGCTGGCATATCAGCAAACGTTACAACTGTAGCCGGACAAACAACAAATCTGCAAAACGTCACTGATAATCTAAGCGCCATTCAAAACGCTGGCACAAATGCAACTAATGCGGCTTCGAGCGCCACGGCTGCTGCGTCTTCCCAAACTGCTGCTGCGGCTTCGCAAGTTGCGGCTGCGGCCAGTGCTTCTTCTGCGGCAAATTCTTTCGATAGCTTTGACGACAGATATTTGGGGGTCAAAAATTCTGACCCGACAACCGACAATGACGGTGATGCTTTAGCTAGTGGTATGCTTTATTTTTCTAGCTCAGAAAACATTATGAAAGTGTATGATGGTGCTAGTTGGATTGCTGCAACATCAGCAGGGAATGTATCCCTAACAACATATCAGTATTCAGCGTCAGGCGGTCAGACAACATTCTCTGGCTCTGATGCTAACAGTGCTACACTAAGCTATACTGTTAATAATATACTTGTGACATTGAACGGCTCATTGCTGTTTAACGGCACTGATTACACTGCAACGAATGGTACGAGCGTTGTATTAGCAAGTGGTGCAGTTGCAAGCGATGTGCTGCAAGTTACTGCTTTCAAGTCGTTTACTACGGCTGATATGGTTCCAGCTTCTACTGGCGGTACTTTCTCAGGAAATGTGACTGTTAGCGGTGATGTAAAAATTAACAGTGGTGGAACACATGTTGGTTCAATTAAAAATGTAAGTTCTGACTTTGTTATTCAATCAATTATATCTGATCAAAATATTATATTTAAAGGGAATGATGGTGGCTCTGTAATAAACGCACTATCTCTCGATATGTCTGAGAATGGTGTAGCTAATTTTGCAGCTGGGGCTAATTTCGAAGGTGATATAAGTATTACTGCGGCTACTAACGCAAAACTTACAATTAATGATAATGTGGGTGAGGTAGGTTCTGGAAACTTAGCTTTTCAAGCCTCGAACTCCGCAGGGTCAGCTTTGAAACCAATGGGCTTTAGGGCTGAAGATATAAGGTTTGCAGTTAGTTCATCAGAAGTTTTGCGTATTGCTAGCAACGGTGACGTTGGCTATGGAAAAAGTTCGCCAGGAAACCCAGGTTGGGCTAGAAACGTACACATTCACGGCTCTGGCAATGGTGGTGGATTAAAGCTAACTGACAACACATCTGGCAGCGGCAATAATGATGGTCTTGATATTGCAAGCTATCAAGGTCATGCATATTTTATTAATCGTGAAAATGCAACTATGAGGTTTCATACAAACGATGCTGAAAAGGCAAGATTGGATGCTGATGGTCACTTTTATGTTGGTACTTCTGATTCACAACCACCTACAAATAACGATGCAAGTGGTATTTGTTTAAGATCAGATGGTAAGGTTGCAGCAAGTCGCAGCAACGGTATCTCTGGCGACTTTAACACTGGTGCAGACGGTGAGGTAGTTTGGTTTAGAAAAGCAGGTACTGAAACAGGAAAAATTGCAATAAGTGGTAATGACTTCAAAATCTTTGGCAGTGTGTCCAACATTGGTGGTATTCAGTTTGGACACAGCAAAATGATGCCAATGAAATCAGGTAGTTTGTCTAATGGTGGAACTGATTTAGGGTCTTCTTCCTATCGTTGGAAAGACCTCTACCTCTCTGGCGGTGTCTACCTTGGCGGCACTGGGTCGGCTAATAAGTTGGACGACTATGAGGAGGGAACTTTTACTCCTACATTTGGAGATGGTAATGGAACTCACCAAGCCGTTACAGGTGCTGCTGGCAGATATACAAAAATAGGACAAAGGGTGTTTGTTGAAGCTACATTTGTAAGAAACAACACTACAGGAACTGACGGAAATTTAAGAGTGGGAAGTTTGCCATTTACAAGCAGCAGTAACAGTTCCGCCACTTTCGTCACTGGGCATATGTGGATTGATAACGGTGGGCCATCTACTGGTGCAGGAGATGAAGTAGGTGCAGCTTATTTAGGTGGAGGCTCGACAAGCGTATTAGGTGTTAAGTCTACTACAAGCGCCCAACAAGCAAATATTAGATATTTTCAATACAGCCAAGTTACAAATGGTAGACCAGTTTCTATATCTCTTGTCTACAGAACAGATTCATAACCCACTGCATAGCTTTGGGTCGGACAGTCCACAACCATCATAGGAGATAAACAAGATGGCACTAACAGAAGAAACAGTAGAAGACAAAATCGAAGTAGTGGGTGACTTCAAGCATGTGCAAGTACGCACAGCTACAGTCATCAAGCGTGATGGTACAGAAATCAGCCGTAACTACCACCGCCATGTTGTAGCACCAGATGCAGACATCTCAGGCGAAAGCGCAGAGGTGCAAGCAATCTGCAATGCAGTCCACACAGACGCAGTTAAGACAGCTTATGCCGCACACTTAGCAGAACAGGAGTAGCCGCATGACTAGAGCAAGAGACTTAGCAGATAGTGCTGACAAGGATATTGCAGGGACACTGACGCTTGATGGGCTGACTGTTGCAGGTAATGTGTCAGTCGATAGCGGCACAATTAAGCTAGATGGCAATTATCCTACTGGTACAAACAACGTAGCGTTGGGTGATACTGCGTTGGATAGTGTAACGAGTGGTGCTACTAATGTAGCAATCGGGGCTAATGCTCTTACTGCAAATACTAGTGCAAGCCGAAACACTGCTACGGGTGCATTCAGTTTGTATGTAAATACAACAGGTGCTTCCAATACAGCTACAGGTAGAAGTGCATTATCATCAAACACTACTGGGGCTTCAAATACAGCCGTGGGAGATGATGCTTTAAGCTACAACACTACCGCAAGCAACAACACTGCGGTTGGTTTTCAGACTGCTTATAGCACTACTACGGGAACACTCAATACAGCGTTAGGGTTTCAAACTTTCTACAACAATAGCACAGGTAGTTATAATGTTGCTGTCGGGGGCAGTGCTTTAGTTAACAACACCACCGCAAGCCACAACA
>Ga0208793_1000207_pt1 | contig 40905 bp, 48 predicted proteins | sample 17_taG_FD_184092 | JGI IMG/M metagenome (GOLD analysis project Ga0208793, IMG submission 184092) | Marine viral communities from the Subarctic Pacific Ocean - 17_ETSP_OMZ_AT15314 metaG (SPAdes) (version 2) | ecosystem: Environmental > Aquatic > Marine > Oceanic | place: Pacific Ocean | collected... | reverse complement strand
CTAAGTGTTCGCCCACCCAAGCCCACCAGTAAAACGGTGGGCTTTTTTGTGTCTGGCTCTCGCGAAATTTTCGCGGTGATAGTAGTTGATGATAGTTGTTGCAGGTAGAAGCTGCTGCTGTACCACTGTTTGCTGCTGTTGTACCACAATGTTACACGGTAATCCTAACATTATGTTTAAGTTGCGCCTGTAAGTTGCTGAAGTACAAGGAGAAAGTCGTATTATTACATTATTATGCGTTTTTAGAGCGTACTCCCATAAATACCTAGTCTCTTCCCCTCTCTCGCATAAGTCGGAAAACCCATTAAGTATGAAACTATGTCGTGCTCTTCTCTATTTTACATAATAATATAATAATATAAGAAAAACCCTCTACAGCCCTTTGTTTACGCGGCCTCTTCACGTACCACATTATTATAGCCCCTCGTAATAATCGTATAATAATACCCGCTTATTTATAACAATACCCCGCCCGACTTGACAAACGTACCACACTGTGGTACAATATACTAAATACTAGAGAATCGTACCACGCTCTCGTATAACAATACCTAAGCAGTACCACAGAAAACCAACCTACAATTTGTAGGTTCAACAGGAGAACGACCATGAAGTTATTTGATTTCATTTTGCAGAACGACCCGAGCCTAGTAGACGCACAGCTTATCTGTGTGGACGGCGCAATATTCAGCGAAAGCGAGGTAACCGAGCAACCCAAGCCAACCCACTCTCGAGCTGAGGGCGACCCAATCAATGGCGTGCAGGTTTGGTATGACTACGCCGCCGACTATTATTTCTTCGAGGAAGTCGAAGAGGCGTAACCAACCTACAACTTGTAGGTTAAACAGGAGAACACTATGGCGACATGCAGAGTGTGCAGTGAGCAGTACCACGATCAGCGCAGAGCAGCGGGATTCACAACCTGCCTATCATGCGGTGAGCGTGCAGCAAAGCAAGCGCGGATGGGATGGTGCGTTGCCCAAGAGTACAGCAAGGGTAACTACCAGTTAATCACCAACCCAGATACGCTTAAGACAACCAACCCTAAGAGGACGACATGATGAATAAGAAAGTAGAAGAATTGCGAAAGATGGCTGAAGGTAAGGAAAAGATACACGAGCGCATGACCAAGTGGCGCACCGACCAGATATGTTTCCCGCGTGACCTTAACATCCACGACCCAGAGAACCGCTACCGTTGGGCAGACGAGGCAGCACCTGTGCCTGCTTTGGTATGGGCAGGCCGCGCACTGTTCACCGTTGGCTTTCTGACAGGCATCTACTGCCTAGTGTTTTTGGGGATGTTGCTATGAGAGAAGGATTCAAGACCTACGCTGACAGTCTGCCAGAAGCAGATGATGTAGCTACTAATAGTAAAGCAGGCATAACGCTAGGTGAGTTACTGGCGGAGTACGACTTAGGCGTGCTCAAGCGGTGGGCGGCAGACCAACATGCCGCAGACAAGGCACAGGAAGTGCCAGAGAAAAGAAAGTAAACCAACCAACTAACCTACAATTTGTAGGTTCAACAGGAGAACGACAATGTTCGGAAACGTAACTGATCTACCCCAACTGCACACCTACCGTGCAGCCCTGATGCACTACAACTCAATCACCCCGATACGGGGCAGCGACAACCTACGGCCTATATGCAACACGGCCAACGGAAGGCGCAAGAAGCACATGCAGATCGTTAGAGTCTCATACCCGTCGAAGCAGGGTGCGCTTGATGCGGTGGCTTGCAGATTGTATGACACTGACGTGGTGACCTTCCTGTCTAATGGGGAGATTATTATCAACCTCGAAGGGTGGAGCACTAACACCACGCATAGCTTCATCGATGGCCTATTCATGCCGACCGCCTACTACAGCCGCTCATTAGTGCGAGCTTACAGTCGCAAGGGCAACACCGTCATTGAGCTTAAGAATGCTACAACAGTGATTAAGGACGACAACGTCGTGAAGATACGCATGGTCGAGGGGACGGACACGCAGGGTAAATACTTCGAGTTTGTCGATGCACCCAAGCAGTACGGCTACTACCTCAAGCGCGCCCAGATGGGGATGCGGCGCAAGGAGGTGGAGAAGTTCACCAAGTTCGCCCGAGCCGCGGCCAAGATGATCGACCCAGAGACTTACGAGGATAAGACTTGGAGTACGTTCGACGGGCGCACGACCATAACCGCAGGGCAGCTGCACGCCCTCATGCTAGACCAGTCCCAGTGGGACGAGGCGCTAGACTACCTGCTACCTATGGCCTTGCACTCGGAGTATCAGTATGCGCCTCCGGCCAACACATATAAGCGCGTCAAATCAATAAAGCCTGCAACGCTGACCAAGAAGGTCGACGACGTGCTCAAGTATATGTTCGCGGAGGACTTGTTCGAGGAACGGGAGACTAACAACCCGCTATCTAACGACAACGCCAAGTATCTCACCGGTGCGGAGGCGGTAATCGAATGAGCACTCTAATCAAAGCTAAGACTCAAACCCTTGTGACTACTGGAGAAATACTAAGCGATGCAAGTGGTCGCAAGATGTACCTTCGAGGGATGCACAACAACAAGCTGCTCGTCGTCTCGATGGACGAGCGCAAGGTACACATGACAGCCAAGCCCGAGCAGTTCGGGTGTGAGGTGTTAACTTGACATTCTGTACCACACTGTGGTACAATGTACCTGTAGTTTGAAAACTGTAAGACTCTTTGAAAACTGTAAGACTCTTTGAAAACTGTAAGACCAACTAACCAACCTACAAATTGTAGGTTACAACTGGAGAACGACCATGAGTGAATCTTTATTGAACGAAACACGCACCGTAAGCCACAAGCAAGCGGCTGCACTTATCCTCGCCAACCCCAACGTGCGATACATGTTACGCGGCGAACCCGGGGTGGGTAAATCAATGATTGCTGAGGCTATAGCAGCAGCAACGGGTTACGACCTATCAATGGTTGACGTACCCAACCTAGACCTCGGTGACGTGGCTATGCCTGTGATCGACCATGCCGAGAAGGTCACACGCTACTACCCCAACGCACGGTTCGGTCTGACTACAGGTAAGCCTGTGGTGATCTGCCTCGATGAGTTTACCAAGGGCGCTGAGCCGGTGAAGAACATGCTTCACCCTATGCTAGAAGTATTTAGACCTAGACTAGGTGACCTCGACATACCCGAGGGAAGCATTATCTTTATGACGGGCAACATGGACACTGACGGTGTGGGCGATGGTCTCGCTCAGCATACGAGGCAGCGTGTCGTTGAGCTTGTGATGCGCAAGCCTAACTCTACTGAGTGGCTACAGTGGGCAGCGGGCAATGGCATCCATCCTGTTGTTATGGCATGGGTAGATCGTTACCCGCAGGCGCTCGCGTCATACCTAGACGGGGCTAAGAACGAGTTCATATTCCACCCTGCCAACCCGCAGGACAACGTGGTCTCGCCTCGTACGCTTGAGATAGCTAGTCGCATCATCTGGCAGATGGAGCACTTCGACTCTGACTCTCTTACTGCTTCGCTGACAGGTGCAGCCGGTGCGTCGTTTGCGGAATCTATCTCTTCCTTTATTAGATTCCAAGAAAGCCTGCCGTCTGTAAGTTCTATTGTTACCACGCCTGCCACTGCGCTAATACCAGAAGATGCCGGTGCACGGGCTGTCCTTACGTTCGGACTGCTACAGCATGTAGAGAAGGACAACCTGAGTAATATTCTCAAGTACCTGCGCCGCATGGAGGAGGAGTTCCAAGTGATTTTCTGTGTGTCACTGGCTCGCCACAAGACTAAGAGCCAGATTGCGTTCACTAACAGCGAGTTCGCACTGTGGGCGGCTGACAACGAAGACCTACTGTAAACCTACAATATGTAGGTTGGAGAACAACTATGCTTGTAGATAGAAAATTCAAAGCGATCAAGATCGGGCTTATGCGCTCTAAACAGTTCGGTCTACTGCGCGGTGTGGCTATGCACGGTAACACTTACCTGACTACTGACGTGCCTACCGCAGCAACTAACGGGCGCGACTGTTGGTTCAATCCAGACTTCCTGTTCAACACAGTGAAGAATGAGGACGACAAGGGCGCGGCGTTTATCATGGTGCACGAGTGGCTGCACAAGGCAGGTATGCACATGGTGACTTACCGTAGGCTTGCCGAGCAGCACGCTATGCGTACCAACATGGCGACTGACTATTGGATAAACGACCGCATCATTGTGGCTGACCCCGAGCACGCCCTGACCGAAATGCCTGTGGATGGGACGGGCAAAGCGATAGGACTGTACGACCCGAAGTATCACGAGTGGACGGTCAAACGCATCTTCCGAGACCTTGAGCAGGAGCAAGAGGAAGGCGGTGGTGGCGAGGGCGACGACGGTGACGCAGGGTTCGACAACCACGACTGGGAGAGTGCAAAGGACATGGGTACTGAGGAGAAGGAGAAACTTGCTGAGGACATCAAGCAAGCTATCCGCCAAGGACTCCATGCAGATGCTAAAGCAGGACAAGACAGCCTGCAGGACGCTCTCGGTCTAAGCGAGCTAGTCACACCCAAGGTGAGCTGGCGGACACTGCTGCGCATGTTTATGAACTCGACATGTAGAAAGAAGGAGCAGTCTACTTGGCGCCGACCAAGCCGTAGGTTTCTGCACCAAGACATTGTGATGCCAACACTGCAAGGTAACAGCATCAACGAGGTGGTGATTGCGCGTGATACTTCGGGTTCGATGTTCTTCGCAGACCGACTGCGAGACGTGACCAGTGAGATCATTGGTATTGCTAAGGCAGTCTCTATCGACAAGATACACTTCATTGATTGGGACGGGCAGGTGGAGAACCACGAGGTTTATTCTAGTGACTCTCTGAACAATGCACCTGCTATGAAAACTGCAACGGGTGGAGGCGGGACAGACCCGACGTGTGTATCCGACTACCTAAAAGAGAAGGGCATCAAGCCTGACTGTGTAATCATGCTGACCGATGGTGAGATTTACAACTGGGGGAATTGGACTGTTCCAATTCTGTGGGCAATAACTAACGACACGAAAATAACCGCCCCTGTGGGCAAGACAATTCAAATTGATTAAACCTACAAATTGTAGGTTGGAGAAGAGTGATGAGTGCAATAGCAAACAGTGCAGTATTGGTTAAGTTAAACATCAGTGTGTGGGGCGCAACTAGGCGCAACAAGCAGCTAGAGCAGGAGATAGCAGCAAGTAAGAACGCCGACCCCAAAGCTACGCGTGCATACGATGAACTCATGGTGGGTTCGTCGGGCCATAAGGACATACAGAAGTACGCAGGCAACTCTCGACTGTGGCATTCAGCAATGACACTGCCATGGGATGACAAAGGGTGGAGGCTATGCCCGACTAGTCTGTTCATAGACTACAAGCAGCAGCACAACTGGAAGCGCCAAGAGTTCGAGCGGCAGGTCAATCAGTTCAGAGACAAGTACGCAGTGTATCGGGAGGTGGCCAGAGAGTATCGCGGTGACATATTCAACGAGGCTGACTACCCTCCGGTGGAGGAGGTGATGGGCAAGTACGCTTGGAATTTTGCCGTTGCACCTGTTCCGTCTGGGGGCCACTTGTGCATAGACCTGCCAGAGCAGGAGATGCAAGAGCTACGCTCCGCCTGTGATGACGAGGTAGAACGCAGGGTACAGGAAGCGGTGAAGGAGAGTGAGCGCAGATTGCGTAAGCAGCTCGACCACATCAGCGAGAAGTGCGCGGGGGCAGACGACGATGACAAACGGTGGCATGATACTTTTGTATCTAACCCATTGGAGTTATGCCGCATGCTTAAGCACATGAATGTTACCAAAGACCCCAAGCTAGAAGAGGCACGCAAGAAGCTAGAGGAGATCATGGAGGGCAAGACCAAGGAGATGTTCAAGGATAAGCCCGAAGTGCGTGAAGAAGTTAAGAAAGAAGTAGACGAAATCATCAAAACCTACGAGTGGTAAGGAGAACAACATGGCTTTTACAGAAGTATATATCGCAAGAGGAGCAGCAGCACTTATCAGTGACCGGCTGAAAAACAACACAATGCACAGGTTTACCAACATGCCTGCAAATGTTTTTCATTGGCGCACCTTTGAGACTGCGGTGGAGTTTTCACCTAAGCGTCCTACCTTTGGTTACGCAGGAGGTACTAAGGCGCAGGAGCTGGTCTACAATTTACTGCGAAGCCTCGCACCGAAGATGCCGCACTTAAACTTTTGCCTCGACCTCGACTATGACGTTGGGTTCTCAGAGATGTTTGTGTATGACGGACTAGAGTGCGTGGGACGCGTAGACTTTGCGGACACTGGCGCCCTTGAGTTCCGTAATGCACGGATAGGAGAGACCATGCTACGCAGAACCTCGATGAAAACGCTTAGCGTGAACAAGGCCGCGGCTATAATACGTAAGTATTTCTATGGCATGACTAAGATAGAAAAACTTGGCTCAGTAGCGTCCAAGATAACTTCGGCTATATCGTCGGCGCACAGTGACACTTCGTACAAGCGGCGTAGAGCTAAGAGCGCTGTGATGGAACAACTAGAGGAGGCTATCACAAGCAACTCGCAGCTATCACAAGCAGTGGCGCAGTTTTTCCAAGAGCAAGGCAAATCCCACGTACTGGATGCGTACATAGATGCTTCAGATACCCACGAGCTAGTGACCGAAGCGTACGCCATGCGCGGCGGAGAAACAGGCTTGTATGTACTAGCGCAGCCAGAAGAGTTCCACGTGTACCGCAAGGGCGACACCAGAGTTCGCACATTCAGACGTGAGCAACTGTCTGACAAAGCACGGGGCGCCTTGGGTATGCTTAAGCTCTCAGAGAACAACAGCTTTGTAGATAACGTAGGCTTCAAATATGAAGCAGATAAATTTTGGGTAATGGAGGGGATTGCAAATGAATTCAACAGTTAGACGCAGAGGCGCAGGTACTAAGCCCGCTATGGTGCATACCAACGTGCGCCTGCCAGAGCATGTAGTAGATTACTTCAAAAACAATTTCACTAACTACACTGCGGAGATACGCAGGGTGCTCGAAGCACACGTAGATGACGAATTAGTTTTCGGAGACGAACCCGCCAACTAACCTACAATTTGTAGGTTCCCCTGACCCCGCCAAGTGCGGGGTTTTTTATGCCTTTACAAAGTCCAAACTATTCGCTATTCTTCTTGAATGGCTATGACTCCCGAGAAGAAAGTTAAGAACAAAGTAGTGCGCTTACTCAAAGAGTACGGCGCGTATTACTTCTTCCCCGCATCGTACGGCATGGGCAGGAGCGGCGTCCCTGACATAGTGTGCTGCCTACGCGGGTGCTTCATTGGCATCGAGTGCAAAGCAGGCAAGAACAAACCTACCCCCTTGCAAGAGAAAGAACTTGCAGACATTATAAAAGCCGGTGGCGTATCCTGCGTGATTAACGAGGACAACATGGCCGAGCTTGAATCTATTTTAACTACAGTGATGAGCAAGGATACTAATGATGGACTTACTGGTGGTCGACTTTGAGACTTACTACGCGAAAGACTACGGACTACGCAAGCTAACTACAGAAGAATACATACGCGACCCACGCTTCGAGGTGATTGGCGTTGCGGTCAAGAACTATCATCACTCCGCACAGCAAGAAGCTGCTGCCCCACTTTGGTTTACAGGATCAAAGAAACAGGTAGCAGAATTCCTTTCTCAGTTTGACTGGGAGAACTCAATTGCTCTCGCTCATAATGCCATGTTTGATATGGCAATTCTTAACTGGCACTTTGGTATTAAGCCCAAGAAGATTGCAGATACTCTAGCAATGGCACGGGCTATCCACTCTATCGAAGTAGGTGGCAGTCTGGCCGCCCTCTCTGAATACTACGAGCTTGGCGCAAAAGGAACTGAGGTTCACGATGCAATAGGCAAGCGGCGCCTCGACTTCACCAAGGCAGAAATGGAAGCCTACGGAGGCTACTGCCAACAGGACGTGGAGCTGACCTACAAACTGTTCAAAGTGCTAGTCAAAGACTTCCCCGTATTCGAGCTTAACCTTATTGACCTGACCATCCGCATGTTTAGCGAGCCTAGTCTGGTGCTAGATAAAGACATACTGGAGGCCCACTTGAAGGAGGTTAAGGATACTAAAGAAGCACTAATGGCTAAGGTCACTCACGACAAGAAAAAGCTAACAAGCAACCCACAATTTGCCGAGCTACTGCGCTCGTATGGAATCGAGCCGCCGACTAAGATAAGCCCCGCGACGGGCAAGGAAACCTTCGCCTTCGCTAAGAGTGACGAGGCATTCAAGGCACTGCAAGAGCACGAGAACCCAGAGGTACAGGCTATAGTTGCTGCCCGACTTGGGGTGCGCTCTACCATTGAAGAGACACGCACGCAGCGGTTTATCGACATTGCAGAACGTGGCACACTCCCTATCCCCTTGCGTTACTACGCGGCGCACACCGGACGGTGGGGTGGGGACGATAAGATCAACATGCAGAACCTACCCCGAGGCTCGCAGTTGAAGAAGGCAATGTGCGCACCACGCGGGTACAAGTTTATCGACTGTGACTTGTCGCAGATCGAAGCACGTACGCTAGCATGGCTAGCCGAGGAAGAGGACTTAGTAGAGGCTTTCGACAGGGGGGACGACGTGTATAAGATCATGGCGTCAGCTATCTACGATAAGCCCGAGACTGAGATAACTAAGGACGAGCGGTTCGTTGGTAAGACTACGATACTAGGAGCAGGCTACGGCATGGGGGCCGCTAAGTTCCAAGCACAGTTGAAAAACTTCGGGGTCTACTTAGAAGAGGAAGAATGCCAAAGGATCATCGACGTATACCGTGATACATACCCAGAGATACCCGCCCTTTGGAGAGCTGCGAACAAGGCGCTCAAGACTATGATGGACGACGAGGTGGAGGAGCTAGGCCGCTCAGGTATCCTTACAGTTGAGGGTGATACAGGTATACGGCTACCGAACGGGCTGTACATAAAGTACCCCAACCTGCGAGTGCAGGAGGCAGAAGAGGAAGACGGGTACGACGAGACGGTTTACGACACCCGTAAGGGTAGAGCTATAATCCCCAACCGCATCTACGGTGGGAAGGTTATTGAGAACGTTTGTCAAGCATTGGCAAGGATTGTGATTGGCGAGCAGCTTCTTAGAGTTGCTAAGAAATACAAAGTTGTTATGACGGTGCACGATGCGATAGGCTGTATCGTCCCAGAAGATGAAGTAGAAGAGGCGATGCACCACGTTGAAGAAATAATGAAGGTGCGACCGACTTGGGCGCCCGACTTGCCTTTAGATTGCGAAGGCGGCTACGGGAATTCATACGGAGAGTGTTAAGTTTCGCGGGGGTTTTTGTGTGTTTTTCCCCCCGCATACCCCAGCGGGCGGTGGGTAGGTTTCATCATGACCACAACACCCGCAGTGTACAACAGGAGCAATCATCACTCGTCCTAGCCCGCTGCGAAGCGCGCTTGGTTCGTCGTTCTCCGCACTGTGTGTACACCGGCTAGCCCACGCTACGGGCCTTTATTAATTTTGGAGAATAGATATGAGTTTAGTTAAAAATGTTGAATGGAGCGTACAACATGTCGTTCCCAGTGAGCTGCAAGACTACTTAAATAAAAAATCTGCCGATGGGTTTGAACTGTTCGACGCGTTTGATGGGGACGAAGCAACTCTTGTAATTATGCACAAAACTATTCCTCCCGAAGGAGATTGGAAAACAACCGTAGGCTCAACAACCAACAGTGAACTTATAAATAAGTTACGCCAGAAAAGCATGGGGCACGCCAATGAATGATAAAGACCCAGTAATAGCTGATCTCAATCGGTACCTGACCACGCTCGAAGAAGACTACGAAGACCCGTTTGATAAAGAGCAAGCGCGGAAAGAGTGGTTAGCTGACTCGATGGATTGGGAGGACGAGGACTAATGAGTGGCAAAGGTAGTAGACGTAGACCATCCCTTATCCCTGCTAAAGACTTCGGGGAGAACTGGGCAAAAATCTTTGAGAAACAAAAACAGGAGAAGCAAAAGAATGCTGACAGCACAGATGGCAAAACCGACCGACCCGATGCCGGAACAGACACCGCTCCAAAAACAGACGGGCGGGACTCACTATAAGAACATGGCGATCCAACCTGCCGAGTACGCAGAGAAGAACGGCTTGTCCCTGCTAGAAGGTAACGTAGTGAAATACATTACGCGTTGGAAGTTAAAGGGGCAACCCTTATCGGACTTGGAAAAGGCGAAGCACTGCATCGACCTGCTAATTGAGATACATAACGTCAAATGAAAATAACAATCGAAGTCGATGGCGCAGATGCAGAGGAGATTATGGCTTTGTTGCAACGAGCTAGCGAAGCAGTAGAAAAGCTAGAAGCCATCCTTCAGGAGTTTGAAGATGCTGATAAAGTGTAACGCCGCAGATCATCTGTATTTAATAGAAGATGACCCAGTAAGGCCGAACATGTTTAAAGACGACAGCGTGCGGTTTGAAGACCCGTTTCATGTCTACGCAGAAGTGAACGACGAGACAGGTGAGATAGCCGCAGTTGTTTGTGTAGTGGTATGTAGGTTTGTACCGCAGTCCGAGACGCAGTTAAAGTTTATAGCCGCAGGCAGGCTTACTGATATAGAAGAAGCACTAGAAGAAAGAGAGGCTATGCACGGCGCATTAGGTACAGTGCTATGTCCTTACTCAATCTGGTCTTATCAGAGAGGGCACGGCAGCCAGTTGATTAGTAACTTACTAGAAGCCACGCCCGTTATGCACCCTGAAGTAGACGCAGTAATAACTATGTCTCCGCACACGGCTGTGGCTATGAAGTTCCATTTAACTAACGGCGCAGGACCGTTTTCCACTAACGAAGAAACCGTTAACTACGAGTACGAGATAGAAGAACAAACAATACACTAGTAGGAGGAAGCCATGACGCCTTCCCTAATGTGCGTGGCACTTGCAGTTTACTTTGAGGCCCGGGGCGAACCCGATGCCGGACAAATTGCAGTTGCTCAAGTAATACAAAACAGAATTGAAGACCCACGTTACCCAGACAATGCGTGTGACGTGGTTAAGCAAGGGTACTACTGGAATGGGTTTCCTATCCGGCACAAATGCCAGTTTAGTTTTTACTGTGACGGCAAGAGCGACAACCCACACAACAGGCAGGCTTGGTTTAACGCGCTGTACATTGCGCACCTAAGCGGTTTGGTGGATGACGTTACAGATGGCGCGACCCATTATCATAGTACAAAGGTGTTCCCCCAGTGGGCTTACACCGGAGAAGTAACAACCAAGATACACAAGCATGTGTTTTACAAGGGCATTAACTAATGACTACTACCAGAATCGACGTGATGACCGCCGAAGAACGTGAGCGATTACGCAAAGAGTTAGAGAAACAGATAGCAGAGTTCGAGGCTAAAGGTGGGAAGATAACTCAGTGCCCCCGCAATGCTTACACTGAAACCGATGTTGATGGTAGGAAAAAGCGCAAGCACGGAGTAAGTTTTTCGTCCGACTCGCTAACTGACCCAATAAAAAGAACAATAGGCGGGTTCGTGCCGCGCAAGAAAGGGGAGGAGTAAATATGGAGTTAGAAATAAGAAGCGATGTGCCTGTACCTACTACTCTAAAAGCAGGGCCGACTTCTAAGTATGAACCGTTGCTTGAAATGAAAAAGGGCGACAGCGTAAAGCTGAAAAACTTGTTAGCAGCTAAAGCGGCTCAGATGCTGCTTAGTAGGCACGACATGGGCGCAACGATGCGCAAACAAAAAGACGGCACTTATATATTGTGGAGAGTTTTCTAATGGCTAAACAAAAAATGAATGGCCCACGGTGTGATGTGTGTGGTTCCTACGGGGCAAGTAAGATTTCTATGTTCTGCCCCGACTGCAAAGAAACAGTAGTTAAGTGCAGCACGTTGTGGAAGAAACCAAAAGGCCAAACTAATGTACGAGTATAACTGCAAGATCGTAAGGGTCGTGGACGGAGATACAGTCGATGTGGATATTGACCTTGGCTTTGATACTTGGAAGTGCGGTGAGCGCATTCGTCTGTATGGTATTGATACTCCAGAGTGCCGCACACGAAATGCTCTCGAAAAGAAAGCCGGATTCTTGGCGAAGGAGTTTGTCGAGAGAGCCTTACACGTCGGGGGAACCTACAAACTCTCCACGAGAGACAAGGGCAAGTACGGACGCTACCTCGGAGTTATAACTATAGAGGGCACGCTAACTATTAATGCTGCTTTAGTAAGCGAAAACCTAGCCATAACTTATAACGGTGAGGGCAAGTACATTACAAAGCCCCAGCACGAAGCGAACTACGAAATTCTAAAAGAGAAGGGTCTCCTATGACAGCTTGGTCTTACAGCAGCATAAGCACGTTCAAGCAATGTCCTAAGAAATACTACCATCTAAAAGTAGCTAAGGATGTTAAAGATAAAGGTAACGCTGCGACTTTCTATGGCAACGAAGTGCATAAAGCTGCCGAGCACTACATAAGAGACGGCGAGCCTATCCCCGCTAAGTTTGACTACGTTAAGAAAATCCTAGATGCGTTTAACCGTATCGAAGGCGAGAAGCATTGCGAAATACGCATGGCTGTGGCTAAGGAGGACAACGCTTTCAAACCTACTACGTTCTTTGCCAAAGACGTTTGGTGGCGCGGCATTGTCGACTTGTTAATAGTAAACGGCGATAAGGCTTACCTTATAGATTACAAGACAGGTAAGAACGCTAAGTACGCCGACACCAAACAGCTTGACTTAATGGCGGGCGCTACGTTTGTTAATTACCCCGAAGTAAAAGTCATTAAGTCTGCGTTAGCATATGTAGTAAGCAATGAGTTCATACAAAAAAAGCACACCGTAGATATGTATAAGTCGTACTTAAGTGTGTTCAATGATGAGCTAGAAAGACTAGAAGTAGCACAAGAAAACGATGTGTGGAATGCAATCGACGGGCCGCTGTGTGCGTTCTGTCCGGTTACTAGCTGTGAGCATAACAGGAGAAGATAATGCGACCTATATACGAGAAGCAAGAAGACTTAATGAAAGAGCACGAAGTGTTTAAAACTTTTGAGACTACACACAAAGCCGTGTGTGTAAAATTGCCCCCGTTAAGTGTGGTTGATAGGTTAATATGCACCGCCAACAACACGCTTTACGCAGTAGCAGAGCTTAAGGTACGCACTAACGCACATGATAAGTACCCGACTTATATGTTAAGCGCTGCAAAGCACAGAGCGATGCTAGAGTTGTCCTCGGCTTTAAAAGTACCCGCCTTACTGTTCGTACAGTTTACTGACGTTCTTATGGTAGCTAAGATTGAAGACACGTACGAATCAGGCGAAGGAGGACGAACCGACAGAGGAGACGCGCTTGATGTAGAGGAATGCGTGTACATACCTATGGAAAAGTTTAAAAAATTACGTCAAGGGTAAGCTAATGACGGCACGTGAAAAAGACGCTGACACCTTAGTCCCTTGGGATAAAGCAACATCAGAAACATGCTTCTACCCCAACTGCGGGTTTAGGCATGCAATAGAACAAGGGGATGCGCATGTAGTTTGGGACGCGCACCTCCCCCTGCAAACAATATATGCTATGTTTCCGCCAGTAGTGAAATTAGCTATACAAGAAAACATTAATCATAGAAAAGAATATCCCAGCAGAATGCTAACTTTTTACTTTCATCCCGAGTGCGCAGCCGAGTGGGGCATGCAGTTAATAAAAGACGCCCTTGAAGCAAATCATAGGGTGGGTAGACGGTTAAGTAACAGAGAAAAGGACTGGAATTACCATGACGAAGAGTAAACGCGATTACAAAGCCGAGTATGCTAAGTACCAAGGCACCGAAGAGCAAAAGAAAAAGCGTGCCGCGCGCAACGCTGCTCGCCGCAAGGCTGAGCGGGAAGGCAAGGTTAGCAAGGGTGACGGCAAAGACGTAGCGCACAAGAAGGCTATGGATAAAGGCGGCAAGAACTCTGACGGTACTAAGGTAGAGACAGCGAGCCGCAACCGCTCTTTCAAGCGGGACTCAAAAGGCAACCTTGTATCTGAAACTAGCGACCGCGAGCGCAAGAAAAAGAAGACCTCTAAAGCATGAAGATAGTAAACAACCGAGCGATGGTGGTAAAGACTAAGCGCCCCCACCTTATAACCGAACGCGTAAAAAACTACAAAGTAGCTGAGCAAGACGACGGCTACTTTAAGCTAGCCCTGCCATGGAGGCTGCATGAAGCTCAAGTTCTGAACAGTTTGGGTGTAAAAGACGTGCCGTCGCCCATAGGCAGGGAGTACGAGTGGTCGGGGCGCTTTGATCCGTTTGCACACCAGAAGAAGACAGCCTCCTTTCTTACTCTAAACAAGAAAGCGTTTTGTTTTAACGAGCAGGGCACAGGCAAAACTGCTTCTGTAATATGGGCAGCAGACTACCTGATGCAGCAAGGAGTCATTAACCGCGTACTGGTTATATGCCCTCTGTCTATTATGAAATCAGCATGGCAGGAAGATTTGTTTAAGTTTGCTATGCACCGCTCTTGTTCTGTAGCGCACGGCGCTTCTGCGACACGCAAGAAGATAATCAACGCAGGGTCAGAGTTTGTCATCATAAACTTCGACGGCGTGGCTGTAGTAAAAGAAGAGATAGAAAAAGGCGGCTTTGATCTAATTGTGGTGGATGAGGCTAGCGCCTACAAGAATGCACAGACGAACCGTTGGAAGGTACTGCGCGATCTGTGCAAGGGAGTGGATTGGTTATGGATGCTTACTGGTACTCCCGCAGCACAAGCGCCCACCGATGCCTTCGGACTAGCTAAGCTAGTTGCACCCAATAACGTACCCCAGTACTTCGGGCAGTTCAAAGACAAGGTGATGTATAAAGTATCACAATATACTTGGCGCCCTAAACCTGACGCTAGCGAAACAGTGCACGCTGCGTTGCAACCGGCGATAAGGTTCCGCAAGGAAGAGTGCCTCGACCTGCCAAAGGTTACTTTCGTAGACAGGGAAGCCCCGCTAACTAAGCAGCAAGCTTCGTACTACAAACAGTTAAAAGACCGAATGATAATGGAGGCAGACGGAGAGCAAGTCACTTCAGTGAATGCCGCAACTAACCTCAACAAGCTCCTGCAAATATCAGGTGGCGCTGTGTACTCTGACGACCGTGAGGTTATTGAGTTTGACGTTAGCAACAGGCTAAAGGTTATTAGAGAAGTAATAGATGAATCGTCACACAAAGTGCTTGTATTCGTGCCCTTCACCCACACTATTGAATTGCTCAGAGAGTTTTGTGCAAAGCATAAGATCAGCGCAGAGGTAATCTCAGGCAAGGTGTCGGTGAACAAACGCAGTGAGATAATCAAAGACTTCCAGACCACAGATAAAATTAAAGTGCTTATCATTCAGCCACAGGCAGCCTCGCACGGCCTCACGCTAACCGCTGCTAACACAATAATATGGTACGCCCCCGTAACTAGCGTGGAGACTTACCTACAAGCCAACGCACGTATCGACAGGCCGGGGCAGCACAACCCAATGACTGTGGTGCACATAGAGGGCAGCGAAGTAGAGCGCAAGCTATACAAGATGTTGCGGTCTAACATAGACAACCACACTAAAATCGTCGATTTGTACAAACAAGAAATAGATGCTTGACAATGTAAATCTCACTGTTCTACACTGGCTATCCCTGCTATTTAGGAGGAGCCATGAAAGACTCAGCAGACAAGCTAACCAAAATCTATATAAAGATGCGGAACGCTATTAAAGAGAAAGAAGACGAAGCTAAAGAAATAAGAAAGCAACAAGAAGTGGTAGTAGAAAAGTTGCTTGCGCTCTGCGAAGAGCAAGACCTCGATAGTCTAAGGACGCCCTCTGGCACAGTAAGCCGTAGAGTGCAGTCTCACTACTGGACTAGCGACTGGGAAAGAATGTACGACTTCCTTAAGGAGCACGACGCTTTCCACCTACTTGAGAAACGCATATCTGGTCTCGCCATGAAGCAGTTTCTTGAGGACAACCCCGACGTTATGCCTGCGGGATTACAAGTTAACCGTAAGTATATTGTTTCTGTTTTAAAGCCGCGTAAAAAATGATTCGACTCAAAAATGAAGATGGGTGTTTCTTACACCCACGGACCAACTCCCCCCTAGATTCGCTACAGGTGATGATAGTTGATAGAGGTGAGCTGTCTAGAGGCTACTACGACAGTAGCGGTTTAGTTTGTTGGTCCACCGGATGCGACTACCCCGATAGCAACGTGCCCGAACACAAGGTGCAAGCCAACCGGTGTATAGACTGCACCCGAAGCATTAAGAGTGGCGGCTTTAACCGAAGTGCTCCATGCAAGTTTTACCAAGTTATCAAAGTGCTATTGCCCGAAGACGGTATCGTCTGTGAGCTACGCATAAGCGCAAGTAGTTTGTTTTCCAAGGAGACCAACAAGCTTGGCTTCTATAAGTACATTGAGTACTTGGAAAAGAACCGAGAAGAACCAGAAGAAATCTTAACCGAATTATATCTAGTCGAGCAGTACAACTCGCACCGGATATATTTTAAACCAGTTCGACCTTTAGCCGAGGAAGAACTTGCAATCGCGGCGCAGCAAATCGAAGCGGCATCGCAACCACCAAATCCTTTCATAGGAAACATAGAGGAACTGTATATGGCTAACCCATCTCACATAATCAAAGGCGTTGAAGCGCGTTACCCTCGTCTGGACAAGCCTTACCGGTTTGACAACAAGGCGGGTAAGAACGGCAAGAGCGTACCTTGTGACCCTACCGAAGACGGCGCACGTTACGAGCTGGACTTCTGTATGTCAGCAGCGCAAGCCAAAGAGCTGTACGGCATCATGCAGGACGCTTACACCAATGCCAAAGGCCGTGATAAGACGTGGCCCAAGAAACTAGAGATGCCTTTCAAGAAGCAAGAAGACGGCACTTTTGTAGGCAAGACAAGCCTTAAGGCAGCGTACAGCGGCAACGCAACCGAGCCGCCTGCTCAGTTTGACGCGAAGAACGACCGCCTCGGTGAGGACTTTATGCTCACTACTGGTAGTACAGTAAATGTAGCGGTCGAGATGATCCCGTTCAAGATGGCCACTACTGGTGTTTCACTTCGCTTGCGCGGTGTACAAGTGCTCAAGTATCTGCCCTACAAGCCTGCTTCTCCCTTCGAGGAAGCTGAGGGTTTCACTGCCGATGACGCTAAGAGCATGTTTACTGCAGCAACAGACGACGATGACGACGTGTTTGAAGCCGAGGCAGCAGTCCCTAAGCAAGCTGACCCTTTTGAAGAAGACGAAGCTGAAGAAGTCGCTGAGCCTGTTAAGCGTAAGAAAAAGAAAGAAGCTGCACCGGCAGACGACGAAGAAATGGCTGACATCATCGACATATGGGGTGACGAAGACTAATGAGCTATGGCTACACTAAACGGCTCAGTAGTCTAAACAAGCAGGCCGACGGCTCCATGCTAGGTGTAAAACTAGGTCGCGTGTGCATTTCAAAAGAAGTGTCCGTTACTGAAGTTGCACACCGGCTGGGGGTCAGTCGGCAGGCTGTCTACAACTGGTTTAACGGCATACATGAGCCAAGCGAAGAACTAGAAGAAATAATCAAGAAGCTAATAGTAGAGTATAAAAAATGACTGACTTCAACCTCATAGACTATGTTGTCCCTACGGGCGGCTACTACTGTGTGGTTGGCGCAGGCTCAGGCTTTCACTCTGAATTTACTGATGATAGGGCACAGGTAGATGTTCTTGCTGAGAAGTTTGTTAAGCAAGGTAAGGATGTCTACTTCATGCTCGGTAAATTAGAGAAAGCCGGAAGCAGAGAAGCAACAAACGTAGAATCATTACAGTCTATTTGGGTAGATATAGACTGCGGAGAGGGGAAGGCCAACAGCATAGAATCATCTACTGGCCAGCCCCAAGGGTACGAAACTAAGAAAGATGCGCAGCTAGCACTTAAGAAGTTTTGTGAGACCGTAGGTCTTCCTTTCCCCGCTGTAATAGATTCTGGAGGTGGCATACACGCGTACTGGGCTTTTACCGAAGAAGTACCCCGGTCACAGTGGCTGCCTATCTGCAAACGTTTAAAGCAAATCTGTGTCACACAAGAGTTTTACGCTGACCAACGAGTGTTCGACGCATCCCGTGTTTTACGGATGCCCGGGACCTTCAATCAAAAGTACGATCCTCCTGCTCCAGTATCTGTATTACGCCCAAGCACCAACCGGGTTACACCCGAAGAGATCAGAGAGATACTTGGGGTAGACCCAAACGCAGAAGAAGTAGAAAGAAAGCCGCTGGCCAAAGACCCACTGCAAGAGCTGCTAAGCAAGAACTACACTAGTGTGTTCAAGAAAATAGTTACACGTGCGGACGGCTGCTTACAGCTGCAGGACTGCATACGCAGCAGAGAAACTCTTGCGGAGCCACGTTGGTTTGACGCACTGTCTGTCGCTAAGTTCTGCCAAGACAATATTAAGGCGGCTAACATAATATCGCAGGGGCACCCAGACTACAGCCCTGAAGCAACTGAGAGAAAGATGAAGGGCATAAAAGGCCCGCACTCTTGTGCTGAGTTTGAAGCTAACAACCCAGAAGGTTGTAAAGGCTGTCCGCACAAAGGAAAAGTAAAAAGCCCCATAGTTCTTGGGCAAACTCTTAAGAAAGCAAAGAACACACCGCAAGGTATTAAGTATCGGCACCCTTACGTTTGGGGGGAGAATGGCGGCATCTACGTGCAGTCTGAGGACGGAGAGCAAGCCCAGTTTGTATACGAGTACGACTTTTACATAGAGCAGCGCATGACTGACCCGACGGATGGCGACGTTGCTATTGCTGCAGTACACCTTCCAAAAGACGGGGTGCGCAAGTTTACCATTAAAAACGAGCAGTTAGACTCACGAGAGCTGACTAAGGTATTGGCAAAGAATGGTGTTTTATCAGACAAGAAGACTACTCCCTACTTGCATAAGTATGTAATCGACTCTATTAAAGCGCTATCCACAGAAAACAAGGCAGACAAAATGCGAGTTCAATTTGGTTGGGCAGAGAACCACACAGCTTTTATTGTGGGGGAACGGGAGATACGTGTAGACGGTGTATATCACTCGCCGCCTTCCTCCGTTACATCTACTTATAGTGACTACCTAGAGCCACGTGGGTCGTTTGAAAAGTGGCGGGAAGTGTTTGAGCTGTACAACAGGCCGGGACTTGAGATGCACGCTTTCGCTGCGCTCAGCGGGTTTGGCTCAATCTTGCTTAACTTCACGGGGCAGAAAGGTGCGATCATAAACTTGGTACACCCCAAAGCAGGTACGGGTAAGACAACCATCCTGCGTATGGCAAACAGCATAGCCGGTGACCCCGAGATGCTACTAGGCACGCCAGACGACACGGTTACAGGCCGCATAAACAAGCTAGGCACGCTCAACAACATAGTCAACACGATAGACGAGATGACAAACATAGAAGACAAGGACATAGGCAAGTTTGCCTACGCTGCGTCGCAAGGCAGGGGCAAAGAGAAAGCCCACTTCCACATGAACGCCAACCGCAAAAACGAGATCACGTGGCGCAACATAACCTTGTCATCCTCGAATGCGTCGTTTTATCAAAAGCTGATGAACACAAAAAACTCGCCTGACGGTGAGCTAATGCGAATACTAGAGTTTTCTATCGACTATCAAGACACAAGCATTATTTCTACCGAAGAAGGCAAGCAGATGTTTGACCATCAACTCAGCCAAAACTTCGGGCACGCTGTAGAGCCGTTCGTTCGATACGTCATGGCTAACCCTGAGCACTGCAAAAATACTATTTTAGAAACGCAGGCAAAGCTAGACAAAGAGCTAAGCCTAACTCAGAGAGAGCGTAACTGGTCGGCAGCTACAGCCTGTAACTTAGCGGGGGGTGTACTTGCAATGGAGGCGGGTATCTTCGAGCTTGATATGGGGCGTATCTACCGCAAAGCAGGCCCTGCGGTTAAGAAGCTACGAGAGACTACCATTGCTCCAGTCAGCGACAATTTTGCATTGATAGGTGAGTTCATCAACGAGCACACGCAAAACATATTGTCTATTGACGCAGAGGCAGACGCACGGTCAGGTAAAAGCAAGCGCCCTTATCTGGAGCCACGCGGTGCGCTTTATATTCGGGAAGAGCCAGACGCGCAGATTATCTACATAGCATCGGGTAAGCTAAGAGACTTCTTAAACAAGCGGCAGGTTAACTACGACTCAACTATTAAGGACTTGGCTAACAAAGGCTGTGTGATTCGGACTCACAACAAGAACATGGGTAAGGGTATGGCTATGACAACCAGTGCTACTCGCTGTGTCTGGTTTGATTCTTCTCACCCAGAGTTCATTGGCACGAACGCTATAGCTAAGGAAGCAGACGATGCTAGTGGAGAAAGTGAACTACCAGATTAACTGGACCAAGTTCAAGGCAGGGTGGTCGTTCTTTATACCCTGCCTGCATCCCCCCTCCGCCCGCAAAGACATACTAAAGGAAACCAAACGTTTTAAGTTTAAAGTGGTTACTAAAGTAGTCATTGAGGACGGGGTGCGGGGTATCCGGGTATGGAGAGCTTAAGGCTCGATAAACTCAGACAAGAACTTATCGTTAAGCCTGCTCTGCAGCCCCTTGTCGAACTTCATACCCAGTACTAAGTCTTTCTCGTATGCCTGCCTAGACTTAAACGACCGCTCTAGCGTGTCAGGCCCAACAAGTCCGGGGAAGTTGCGGGAGAACTCGCTAAACTCACGCAGTGCTTCGCGCATTAGGCCACTATCGCCTGTAGTTACACCCATGTAGTACTTCTTGAGTATTTTTTGCTTCTTATTACGCACTTGTGACTGGTAGTTAAGGGCCGCAGCGCGGTTCTCATACAGGCTAGACAAATCAGCGGGGCTAAAACCAAACGCTTGTAAGGCTAGATTGTACCCGTTCAAGTCTTCAACAATAGGCTTTCCATCTATAGTACGTGCGCCTTCTTGTATGTAGCGTCCGGTCTTGAGTATGTTGCGTAGGGCGCTAGGAGAAATAGATTCAAAGAATCGACCATACTCACCTTGCTCTAGCAACCGCCCTGCGTTGCGCTCTATGTTCAGTGCGTAGCTTCCCACAGGTCCCATAGCTTGCATGATGGCGGTCATAACGTAACCGTTCTGCTCAATACTGTACGGGTCTTCTCGGAATAGCAATCCATTAGCCAGACCGACACGGTTAGATATTTCTAGGTTAGTTATGTAGTTCAGCGGGCCTTTGTATAAGAACTCATTAGTAAACGAACGCATTTCCTCTTTTGCGTTAAACGGTTCGTCATCATCACCGAGCAGAGCCGCCATCATGTTTGCGAGCGTAGCAGCCGCACCGTAGAAAGGCAGACCGTTAATACCCGCGATAGCTGCACTCATGCCGTAGATACCAAGCACTTGTTTACGCGCTATCGAGCGTATCTCTCCTTCTCCGCGCAACGCGTTGTTAGTTGCCATGGCTGTAATAACAGCACTGTTCCATATGAAGCTCTTGAACGTAAACATCACACGACCAAGGTTACCTTGCATCAAGCTAGGGCCTTCAGCTGCCATACCAGAAGTATGTACATCCATGGTTAACTTTACTGCTTCCTCTACCGCTTGTGCGTCCGACTTGCCGGCTGCCTTAGCCAGATCGTATGCTGCCACTGCTGTAGTAGCACGGCTGTACTTTTCCGCTTCTGTAAAGGGCAAGCTAGCAATGTTCATTACCTTGGCGCCTAGGGCGTCATAGTCTTGGGTACTTTGCCTAGAGCCTTCCAGTATCTCACGCTGCATGGTGTGCTCACGCTGCCCCATGGCGTCTAACCCCTCGACCAAACTTGCATACTTAGGGTCTTTAGTCCATGCCGGCTCAAAGGTCTGAGTATCAGAGTTCCACTCACTAAGACTAGGCTTAGTCACACGCATGGCGCGTAGCAGTGCAGCATTACTTTTTCTAAATCCGTAGACACCCACAAGCAGAGGGCCAGACAACAAAGGCACGGCGCTTAAGTTAACAATGGCTGACGAAACGTTGCCTGTCAGGAATAAGTTGTAGGCAGAAGTGGCAAAGAACGAAGTCATTGGGCCGTAAGTGGGGTTAGAAATAAACCCTTCTCGTCGTCCTATTTCTTCAACTACTGATGCTTCAACACCGGTAACCTTTGCACTCTTTATGTCGTTCATGTTCTTTTGTATTTCAGGCAAGTACTCCAAGTTACCTTGCTTCGTAGCCCACTTCAGCATCGTATCCGCATAGCCTTGGACTAAATCTTTAGTCTCCCCCTTTATCAGGTCCGCTTTACGGGTACGCTGGATAAAAGAGTTTTCGGGGTACAGGTTTAGAAGTTGGTCGTACACGATAGACTGTTGCTCCGCAGGGAGGGCGTCCATCAGTTGTCCTACAAAGCTAGTAGGAGGAAAATCTGCCTTATTGAACACAGCATTAGCAGTGCGGTCAAACTGCTTCTCGTCTTGGATTCTGTTTCTGTTTGCTTCTATAAACTGCTGCCTTTTGCGGGGGGATTCAAACGCCTCAAACGCTCGCTCACCTGTAGCAGGGTCAGTGTAGTCTAGGAAGTAATCGCCAAACCGCAAGAACGGCACATAGCCGGGGGCCGATGCTTCTCGTAGGAATCTAGCTTCTAGCTCCGCTCGTTTCTTACCGTCGGTAACTTGGCTTAAAACATATTGTTTGTACTGGTCGTACATGCGCCGATAATCTTCGCGCATATCTTTGTACATGCCCTGCACATCGCTGTCCAACCGTTGCAAACGGCGCTGCATAGCGTTGAACTTTCTTTTCTGCTCAGTAGATAGCTCGTTTACATCGAACTCGGGGTCTACACCTACAAGATCAAAGCCTTCCCGCCGTGCCTCAGAGGCCAGCTCTGCTAGCTTTTCTGCTTGCTCAGGCTTCTTCTTAACTATCTTTTTAAAGCTTATGTACTTAAGCTGCACCGCTTTTCTAGCCTTCTCCACAGCACCTTGTCGCTGTAGGATAGCGTCGCGCAGCCCTCCAAGAGCAGGTATTTTATCGCCGTATAGTTTAACTAAGTCGTTAAGTCGAAGGGCACGCAGGGCGTTGCTAAGTATTCTTCCGCCTCCGCTAGTAGTGCCAAGCTTAGAAAGCCCATCTAACAAGCTTTCTTTTTTCTTTCCTGCTAGCTCTTTGCCACTGGTCATAATGTCGCCAATAGCATTAACGCCCATCTTAGGCGTACCGAGGAATAACTGGTCGGTAAGCGTAGGCTCTACACCCTGAGACACATCAAGGAGGCTATCTATAAAGTCTAGACCCTTGTCATACGCACTCTGGCCTTTGCGGAACCCGAAGAATTTAGCAATGGCGTCCATAATGGTCTGCCACATTGTCTTGCTGCCTTCCGGCGCTTTGACTTGTTTAAGCAGGGCTTGGAACTCGGGGTTACCCACCAACTCAGCAGTAAATTCTTGTAAGTCTTGCCCACCATAAAACCCGTCCATCGTAGGTACGATCTGGGAGTAGAAGTCAAAGAAGTCTTTGGTGATCTGTAGGTCAGGGTTGTTAAGCGCCTGCGCCAGAGCAGCGTGCGTAATCTCATGCAGTGCAGTGTGCTCGTTCATGCCGTTAGTCGGGTCGAGCGTAATTGTGTCGGCGGCCGCGTCGTAGAATCCGCTAGTGCCTTCTGGAGTAGCACCAACAACAATACGAGTACGCAGGTTTTGCGTGCCTATCTTACGTAGTATGCGTTGTATCTCTGGCGACTGACTGGGGATCAACTTATTAAGCAAAGGTGCGAGTCGTCCACGCTCTGCAAGCTGGCTTACCTCTGGACTGAATGCGGCACCTTTGTAGACGGGCGCGTTTTTACGCCCGTACTTGGGGAGTATTTCCTCGCGTATTACGGTATTTACCGAAGTTTTTGCTCTGCTGTTTATTTGAGACAGCATGTTAGCGAATGCTTCTGGGTTGGCAGAGGCTATACTAGGAAGCAGGGCGTCGGCTTGCTCTTTCCCTATTATTTTTTCAATGGGAGCTACTAACTTTTGCGCAGCCTCGGGGTTAGCCGTTTGTGTGTTATCCCCCGTAACGTAGCCTCTGTACGCACTGAGCAGCCTAGAAAGTCCTAGGGACAGGCCATCAGCTTGCTTTACTACTTCTGTGTCTTCGGGGAATACGTTACCGGCTATCGCTTCCTGCTGCTCTTCTACAGTAAGCCCGGATAGCTTCCTGCCGTTGGCGATACGACCTGCGGCTAGTTTCGCTTCGTAAATCTCTCGGTTAATAAAATCCGTAGTTTCTGTCTCTACAGCCGCTGCTAGCTCAGCAGCTTGTTCTTGTTCCGAAGCTATAGCGGCTTCACCGGTAGGCTCGACAGGCGCAGCTACAGGCTCTACTACTTCTTCTTGCGTTACTTCTTCTGTAACAGTTTCAGCGATAGGTGCGGTTGCAGGTGCGGCTTCAAACACATCCTGCTTCAGATAGTCGTCAATTCTTACAGGCACCGTGGCGCTTTTACTAGCCTCTTGTACTGAGGTTAGCACTTCCCGCACTTCAGCAGCTTGCGCGGGGTCCGTTAGGTCTTTACCTGCAAGGGGTCCATCTTCTCTTAGCACTGCCGCAGTTGGACCTATTCCTAAATTCTCTCTGCCCCATTGCTGCAATTCTTTTTTGGTAGCAGGTATCTGCGTTGCACTAGGCTGCTCCACCTCTACTTCTGTTTCCAACTGGGCGGCTTGAAACCCTCTTTGCGCATCCTCCACTACAGCAGGAGCTTGTCTTCCAATAGCTCTTAGGCGTTTGGCTTCTTCTCTTCGCGCTTTAGCGTCTCGCTGTGCCCCTAGCGCCTCGACTTGCCTAGCAATAGCCGTATCAGCTTCCTCCTGCGCCTCAACTGCTACCTGCCCTATCCTAGCTTCTTCTGCAGCTTCTGCGGCTAGCGCGTCTTGTTGCGCTGCAAACTCTTGCATTTGCTGCTCTGGGGTTTGCGCTGCCGCCGCCTGTGTAGGCACTGTGAAACTAGCCGCAGCTGCCTCGTCCTGCTCTAAGATAACCTCATCTACAATACTGTTTAACTCTGCCTCGCGCTTTTCCGCTTTTTCTTGCAGCGTCTTGGCTTCTTCTAGCTCACGAAGTTCTCTTCGTTGTTCGCCTTTTTCTCTAGCACCTTCGGTTAGCCCACCAACAGTACCAAAGCCGCCGCCAGCTACAGCACCTCGGACACTTGCTTCCATGATGCGGTCAAACTCTCTGCTACCAAAGATGTCCGGGTTCTCATCTATGAGTCGTTCAGCGGCGATACTAATAGATTCTTGCGCGCCCTCTGTAAGGCCCTCGGTGCCTAGCCCTTTAAGCAGTCCCGTAGTACCCGACCGCAGCACACTGGGGTTCATGCCCGATCTTTCTAGCAGCTTCTTAGTTACTTCTGCTTTAACAGGACCAGAGATATTTCTAGCTAAAGCAGCAGGAAGGACAGAGTCGAGAGCAGCGGCAGCAGAACCAAATAGTAAGGCTGTTCCGGGTGCAGTCTCTCCGGTCTCTTGGTAGATATTTTGGAATATTTCAGGAGCGTTAAGTGCGTATGACCCGAATGCAGCACCAGCGAACTGGCCTGCGGCACGAGTAGCACCGAGAACAGGAGCGGCCGCGCCGCCTGTAAGAGCCGTGCCAAGAGCTACGCCAAGGTTAGGAATCTGTTCACCGATAGTTTCGGCAACAAATTTGGTAAAGTCCCCTACTCCCTCTACATCTTTGTAGCTTGGGAATATAGGAGCAGGCAAAGCCGCCTCTTTTTCGGCAGCCTCTTGGAATTGACGCTGAGCGTATTCATCAGCACCTACAGCACTTCCCACTAGTGCGGGAATAATGTCTGTAACAGTAGAGCCAAGCCTACCCACACCGCGCTCAAAGCCAGTACTAAACGCTTCACCTATGCCGACTTCGGGTTCGGGTGGTGGTACTTGGGTTAGTGCGTATTGGTATGCTTGTGCGTCTGTGGTTCCTTCTGGTGCTTCTACTTGGTAAACGCCGCCATCGGGCATTTGTATTTCAAAAGTAGCCATCTAGTTTACTCTTTTGACTGTTACACCTTCAGGCAGTCCCGGCATATTGCCAACGCTTCCTGTCATACCTATAGCGCTTAAATACGCGTTTATATCTGGTTGTATCGCCGCAATTACGCGTGGGTCATAAACGCTTTCTGCTCCAAGTTGCTCTTGTATTTCCATCATACGAGTTTGAGTAGCAGGTAGCGTTAGGAACTTACCTACAGCTTCGCGCTGCTCTTCGCTTAAGTCCGCTAGGGCCTTAGACTCTGCCACTCCCCTAGTAGCATCAATCTTCTCACGCTCAACTTCAAGTTGCTGACGGAGTTTGTCGAGTTGGTCCTGACGTGCTTCTTGGATAGCCCTAGCCTTCGCGCTTTCCTCTACAATCTTAGCAGCTTCAAAGCCTTTAGACGCACCAGCACCTCGCCCCAGTACTTGGGCTACGTCGGCTACCTTGTCCATGTCGATCCTGCTAAGAAGCCCAGCTAGCCCTTTCTTAGGTGGATTCTTTAGCGGTGCGCCTTCTGGGTATTGCTCAGTGCCTAGTCCTTTGCGTACTTTAAACCTTTGCGCAGCAGATAGTGCTTCGGGGAACATATCAGCAAACGCTTCTTGTCTAGTTGGTACAGTCATTTCTTCTAAAGGCCCAGTTGGCTCGTCTTCTAGTACGGCATCCGCTACTTTCGCTGCAAGTGCACCAGTAACAGCTGTTCTTCCGGGGCTAAACTCTCGGTTTAAACGGAGACCTTCTTTTTTCGCTTTTTCAGCGGACATCATTCTACCTTTCGGCCCCCGCACTGCACTGCCCGGCCCAGACATTTTAGGAGTAGTTACAGCTTTTGCAGCTAGGTCCCTAGCCCTCTGTACCGCTGCCGGGCCATATTGTTTAATCACAGGCTTTAGAGCTTTACTCGACAAGTTTAGTAGTTTAGCCCCACCGTACGCACCTAAAATAAGGTTTGCCGTCGCCCCCACTGGGTCTTCTTTAAACGGCTCTATAACCTCGCTAGGAGACATACCAGCGTCTAACAAAGGATTTTCTTCACTGACTACAGAAAGATCGACACCTTCCAAAGACTCACGCTCCGGCGCTATCAAGTCGCGAAGGAACCCTGTAACGCCCCCACCCTCGTTGAACCCTTTAACACCTTCTGCGGCAGGGTCTAGAGCAGCAAGCATGTTTTCTGTATCGCCCTGCATTTCTTGGAACTTACCCGCCTGCTGCAAGTAGCTTAGCGCGTTTGCTTTCTGTGCAGCCTCTGCATCTGCTAAAGCCTTTATATAACTCAAGCCGCCTGCTGCTTCTCTGTCTCTTTGTGAGTCTTGGGCGCGACCAATGCCTTGTAAATAGTTCACGGCACGTTGCTTCTCTGCGTCTCGCTTAGATACTGTACGCACCATATCCGCCTCTTTAGGCGCAGCTGCTGGGTCTATTCTTTCCAGCATTGAATCTACATCTTTTTTAGTGTCTCGCACAGTAACTGGTGCAGGTGCCTCAAAGCGGCGGGGTTTTACTGGATCAAGCGCAAGGGTTGACAAGCCACCTTCGGGAGCACGTTCGTAAGAGCGTTGCGGGCTAATCTGCCCCATAACACGCTCAACGTAAGGCTTAGTCTGCATAGCCTGCGGAAGGACATCGTAGTCTTTACCTGCAGCGACAAACTTATCAGCGTTACCCGGACCGGCGTTGTACGCAACAAGGGCAGCTTCCATATCGCCATCGTAGCGGTCAATCATTGCTTGTAGGTATTGCTTGGCGAACTTTCGGCTAGCTTCTGGGTCAAACCGACTGCCTTCCATAGGAGACACACCAAACCCCGGATCAGCTGCTGTCGACGGCATAATTTGATACGCACCCTCAGCGCCTACCTCACTTACCGCACGGGGGTTGCCCCCGCTCTCTGCCATCATAAGAGAATCAAGCAGTGCGTCTATGTCTACAGCACCGCCCTCTTGGTAGTTAACAACCCCGCCCATGGCCATGCCTTTGGCTTTCTCTTCGTAGGTCTTACCCATATCGTCGTAGACTTTTTTGAGGATAGCTTTGCTTTCTTCTACGTTAAGCCCCATGTCCATAAGCTTCTGACCCATGCGCTCTACAAAGTTAGGGTCTCTGTTTTGGCTCTCCGCTGCGACCTCTTCACGCACCTGTTGCATGACTGCTGCTCGCTTCTCGTAGGGCACACCAATGCCAGCTTTAGCTTCTCGCAGTATGCCACTGCTTTCCGCCATGTTGCCGCCCATGTTCTTAAGCCCTTGGCCCATACGCTGCAGCATATTAGGCTCAGGTGGTCCTACCATAACGTCGCCACCTTCTTGGTAGCCAACAATACCGCCCATAGCCATACGGGCCATGTTAGGGGCAGGCTGTCCGGGGAGTCCCATAGCGGCACGGTTTCTCATCTGCATGCTACGGCGGCCTTGTTGCTGTACGCCCGGAGCTAGGCGTTTGGCAAGGTTAGCTTCCATTTGACCTACTACGTTAGCAGGAGCAGGCATTGGCTGGGCCATATCACGCTCACGGGCGGCGGCCTCTACCATCTTAGTAGCTTCCTGCAGAGCAAGTGCGTACTTCAGTTGAGGATCAACCTGCTGCCTACGCATGAGTTCAGGTACGCCCAACTCCGCTAGCTGGTCAATTTCGTATCCAATGCCGCCTGTCATAGCCATGATGATAATCTCTCTAGTTACCGCGCCGCGCGGCCTTCTTCAATCGTTTTGTATATCTCTGCTAACGTACCGCCTATCCCGAGCAACGAAGAAAGACCACTAGGCTCAATATAGCTTGTTTCTTGCTTCGCTATAGGCAGTCCTTGTAGCAGAGACTGCTGGTACTGAACCTGCTTGTATGGGTAGTCTCGCTCTTCTCGGAACTGGCCGAGGTCTGCGGCAATGCCTTGCTGCTCGATGTCACGCTGTATCCCACCGCCCACTTGCTGCGCCGCTAGTGCAGATAGACCATAACGATTAGTAAGGTCTTGTGCAGTTTGAGCACGCTGCTGCTCAACATTAAACTGTCCCATACCTTGGGTGTACGCTTGCTGCATGCCTGTACCGTATATATCGGCAAGGTTTCTAAGCAGGTTGCGCTGGCCTTCAGACTCCATAATAGCCTGACGTGACCCACCGAAAGCACCGGCTTTGCCCAGTCGGCTAGCGTTTTGCACGCGCTGTATTTCAGCTTGGCGCTGGGCTTCTGCTATCTGTGGCTCAAGTGCAGCACTTATATAAGGAGACATAAAGTCTTGTGCTGTAGTGCCAGAGGTAAAGCTAGTTGGAGTAAAGGCTCCCATTTGGGTAGTAGGCACGTTCAAAGCACCCAGTCCTTGGAAGGCTTGGGTCTGAAGCTCAGATTGCCCTGCAGTTAAGGGTCCTTCGTACGCCTGATAAGGCATCTCGGAAAGCGCTTGGCCCTTACCTAACATGCTAGTTACATAGGGGGAGGCCCAACTAGCTAAGGAACCTTCAGTGCTTGCTGGTTGTCCTACTGGATCAGCCATAGTCGTGTCCTCACGCTAAAAATTTATTAGGGTTAATTTGCTTACCCTGTTCAGTGCTGCCCGTGCGGGCTTTGCGGATTCTGTCCATCATGCCGTAGAGCTGCTTAGCACCGGCATCTGAATTACCGTTTCCCAAATGACTTACTACGTCAGCAGGAATTACAAACTCACCATCGCTTAGGGCGGCGGGCTGTTGGTTGTTTATTGTGGCAGGGATTTGATCTGCCATACCGTCAGTAGAGCCGCCTAAGTACATGCCTTTCGGGGCAACACTAGCAAGCCCGCCTTGGGCCATCATCTGGGTTTCGCCAGTGCCGTATGGCTGCAACTGCGTGCCCTGAATGTACTCAGCCAGCAAATCGTATATGCGCTGAACCCCCGTAGTTTGGTTGGGGACTACCGTAGCTATGCCTGCTTCTTCAGCGGGAGGTAAGAAAGTAGCAGGGCGCTGTTGCCTAGCCAAGTTAGACAGGTTGAGTGCCTGTAACCCAGCGGCTTGCTCGTTCCTTCGGCCTTGCGCGGCAAGGTTAGCGGCTGTTTGCGCAGCGGGGCTATCCACATTAGTAACGTACTCTATGTCGCTAAAGTAGCGCTGTCCACTGCTGCCCGGACGACGGTCAGGATCATAGGTACCCGGCACTCTGCCACGTATTGCTGTGCGTTGGGGTATTACGGGGTCTGCCATACTAACCTCGTTGGCTCTCTAGTAGCCTAATAAGTTCTTCAATATCATAGTCCTGCACTATACCACTATCTCCAAGGTTAGAGTATAGATAAGCAAGTACGTCTTCTTCAGCCTCCCCCTGCATTTTAGGGGCAAATATGCTTGGACCTGCTATGTCGTACAAGTAGTCTATATCTACTAACCCGCCCGGCTTTGTTTGCACAGCTCTGTAGCCCTGCATCGTAGGCGAAGTAGGTATTTCAGGCACCTCGGGAGTTGCTGGCTCTTCCTCAAGCACAGGCGGTTCAACTACTGGCTCTTCCTCAAGCACAGGCGGCTCAAATACTGGCTCTTCCTCAAGCACAGGCGGCTCAAATACTGGTTCTTCTTCAAGCACAGGTGGCTCAACTACTGGCTCTTCCTCAACTACAGGTGGCTCAAATACTGGCTCTTCCTCAAGCACAGGTGGCTCAACTACTGGCTCTTCCTCAACTACAGGTGGCTCAACTACTGGCTCTTCCTCAAGCACAGGTGGCTCAACTACTGGCTCTTCCTCAAGCACAGGTGGCTCAAGCACAGGTGGCTCAACTACTGGTTCTTCAGGTAGCTGGAATCCGGGCACTATTTCACGGCCTGTAGGGGTTTGTTTTATTACTTCTTCTACTATGTCTACTTCCTCAGCTACTGGTTCTTCAGGTAGCTGGAATCCGGGCAGTCTTTCCCGCTCAGTAGGGGTTTGTTTTATTACTTCTTCTACTATGTCTACTTCTTCAGCTACTGGCTCTTCAGGTAGCTGGAATCCGGGCACTATTTCACGGCCTGTAGGAGTGCGATCTATTGGGTCTTCCAGCACTTCCTCTAGCGTTACTTCTGTATCGGGGACAAACAAAGGACCCGCAACGCCTTCGGGGAGAGATGTGCCATCAGATGTGCTTGGGGTTATGGTAGCCACTTCTTGTGCAGCAGGCTCTTCATCGTCCCGCCCTCCGCTAAGGTCCACTACGGCCGGTGCTTTTTCCTTTTCTTTTGGGTCTTCTTCCGTTGTAGGAGCAAGGGCTGTTTCTTTAGCGTTTTGGTCTTCTAAGAATTCTTTTACGGTCTTACCCGCTGCTTGGGCCGCAGCTACTATTGCGGGGTCTATCCCCACGGTGGAAGCAATCTCTCCACCCCTTTCTTCAAACACGTCTTCTAAGTCTTGCTCACCCCTACCTACAGAGATAAAGTCATCCAAAATGGTGCCCGTAGTAACGCCCCCAATAGTTTGAGAGCCGGGGATTTGTCCGACTTGGGTAACTGTTTGCTTCTCCATCCACGGGGGAACTTCTCCCCAAGTGCCTTGGACCGTTCCAGTTATTGGGTTAACAGTCAGCGTTCCTTCCATATTCTTAAGCCAATCCGCTGCGCCCTCAACAGCATCGCCAAGAAAATCTCCCACTACAGGTACGTTTGACGCTACGTCGTATAAACCCCGAGTGCCTGCGCCTAAAACCCCTCCAACTTCATCAAGTATGTCTTGCGTTAGGGTATTAGCCCCTAGGTCTTGTTCGGAAACTAAACCAGAGTCAAGTGCGGCTTGTTGTATGTTTCTGAGGTTTTCTTTTGCGGTGGTGAGGTCGCCTATGGCTGCCGCTGTTGCGGCCTCTTGTGCAGGGTCGTACGAGGTAACGTCCGTTCCGGTGTTAGCGCTCAAATTCGCTAGAGCAATATCCACACCCTGCTGTGCAGCGGTTACGTCGTCTAAATACTCTCCGGCCGTATCGGTAGCAGCAGAGGCTTGTAATATAGCGTCGTATACGTCTTTAGAAGTGCCAGTCAGCCCAGAATCCTTAACCCCCAACATCCTAAACAGCTCTTCGTCTTCCGCAGCCTCAAGCATATCCATGTAGTCAAGGTCACGGAAAAAAGTAGACGAGTCGCTGCCGCCCCCTCTTATAAGCTCCATATTAAGCGGGTTTATGTCCCCACCAACCACACCCTCTGGCTGCAAAGCAAATATCTGTCGTATGGTATCTGTTTGGTTACTCATATCCCACCTACGGAGGTGTTGGGCGCGTTTCAGGTAGCGCCGAAATAAAGTTAACTGTTAGTACAGCAGATGTTACGCCCGGATGCGGGGTTGCAGGAGATACAGCAGGAGCCACAGTTTTCATAGTGACATCTATATCGTCAGACACCCACACCATCTCTATGTACTCATCCGCTGCCAAATCCAAGTTGAAGTTCCAAATGACCTCGTCTATCTCACCGGAACCCTTTAGTACAAATTCTCTCGCCGTATAACCTAAGTTAGTACCATCACGGGAAATCCACAGGTATATGTTCTTAGCAGAAGCCGAGCCGCTAGCTAGCTGCCCAATAAACTGAAAGTTGTAGACCCCGCCGTATGTGGCAGTTATCTGGCTATTGCTAGCACCGTTAATCGAAAACCCGCTCTCTAAGTACGTCTGGTTAAACGTAACTACCTGCGGTGTATCTACTACTGCTACTGGCTGATCTACTATGGAGAAGTATAACGCATTGGGCACGTCGATAAACCGGCCCCCTAGCTCTCCAAATACGTTGTTAACCGCGTTCGCCAGCAGGTTAAAAAACAGACGCAGGATGTTGTTCAGGTCGTCCAGATACTGCTTGAGTGGACTAGCCTTGGGTATTGGTAGCGCAGGTGGCTGTACCTTTTGTACTAGTCTCTCAGCCACTAGCCTCTCCTGCCGTCAGGCCGCATATCCAGTCGTGGTATACCTAGTTTCCAAGCCACACCCAGCTCAGTAGACTCGATCTTAAACGCCATCTGTCTACCACGTACCCGCACAAAGACCTGCCCTGTAAACTGTTCAACAGGCACCGTGGCCGAACGAGTTACCGTAGCGCTGCTGTTACCGCCTTCCGATAGAGGGTTGTTGTACCCAGAACCGGAGTTCTCCAGAGGAGATAGCGTCATAGTAGCAGCAGGATTATCAGCCGTAGAACCATCAAACGTTACGTCCGGTAACATTCTCTTAACAAACATAAACTTATCGCCGTCGTCCAAATCAAATTCAGAGGACACTAGCGTAGCTGTAATCGGATTGGGGCTAACACCTTCTTGGCAATCGTAGCCAATCTCGTGGTTGACCAAGTTGTTGCTGTACGTAGCCGCCATGGGGTTTTCCCGTAGGTCAGCGTCGATCCAAGCACTGCGCGATAGCGTGCCGTAGTACCAGATGTTTTGCAGGTAGTTATAGACCACGTAGCGGTCGTTCTGAGTAGACTCAGCAGAGCAGTAGAACCACCAAATCTCATCGAACCGCTCGTTAGTACCGGCAACAACTTGGGCGTACTGAGAGAAGTTGAAGTCGTTAAACACATAGCTACGAACAGAGCAGGGTAGGGTCTTAACCGTACCATCGTACATATAGAACTTATCCGTACCCATCCAATACGCAATGTTGCCTGAGTATACCGCTGCGTTAGTACTGGCTATGGTGATGTTGTCGCCAAGAAGCTGCGCACCCCAAACCTCTGGAGCGCCTAAGTACTGCATACCGTACAGGGCTGTATCAGTCCAGACCAGAATCTCTTGACGGGCTTGGATGGCGGTAATGATCTCACTGCCCCGTGACAACCGCAGACTACCTGCTTGGTTAGTAGCCTCTGGCGTCCAGTTAGCTACGTCTTCTTGGTCAGACCAGCGGATAAGCATAGGGTCAAGCACGCTAGTACCCAGATCGTTCGCACCAAAGCAAAACGCAAAACGGAAGATGTCCGACACAAACGCCTTGTTAACTATGACAGGAACGTCTGACGCACCGGACAGCGAAGACACATACACAGCACGAGTAGTAACCCCGTTGCTAGCGTCCCAATAGAAAGGTTCGCCACCTCTGTAGGTAAAAAACAAGTCCTCGCCAAAGTTAGACTGGCTCCAGAGCCGAATAGGCGCATCAGTAGTACCGCCAAAACCCCACGTGCCTGCACCCCAAGTACCCGCAGACCAGCCAGTAAAGGGCACAGCAATCTCGTTACCTGTGTTGACTTGGTAGGCCGCAGTAACAGAACCCCCACCTGTAGCGGTAGAAGAAGCCGTAGTCTCGGCAGTAATAGTGTAGGAATCTTCGTCGATCAGGCTGATCTGGTACTCGTTGTTTAGGGTAAGACCACCGACCGCAGACCCCCCGCTAAACGTCACAAAGTCGCCTTCCAAAGCACCGTGGGCAAGGTCAGTAACCGTAACAACGGCAGAGCCGGAGGTAGTCTCAAAGGGGTCTGTCAGAGATACTGTAGACCGAATAGGCGTGATGTCATAGTATGCTCCACCGCGCTCTAAATAGTACTTGAGGTTAGTGCCTACAGAAACGAGGTTTTGGCCTTGGAGAGTAACCCAGTTGAGCATAGACCGGCAGATGCCAAGAAAAGACTCATTGGACAGGCGCACCCACCCACCGATCTTCTGAGGCATACCCCGTCTGAAGCGCACTTTGTTGGTCTCATACCAACCGCCTTCGGCTGCATAGCGAGTATTCTCGCGGTCAACTCCGGGCTTGAACTGTAGTTTCTGAAGCGGCATTTACAAACCTCATAGGTATTCGCCAGTCTCGATCATGCTTGCGAGTTCATGGCTACGGCCTTTTACGTCCCGACTCCACTTGGAATCTAAGAACTCTTTAGCGGCCAATTTGTAGTCGGCTGCTTCCATAGCAGCCAATGCGCGCTTGAAACCACGAAGTCTAGTGGCACCAAGGTTAAAGCTAATGTCAATCATAGCATCTTTTCGTACATCATCAAGGCTATTAAACCAAGGATATTCAGTACTTAGCTCTTTGATTACACGCTCGATGTCGTTTTCTAGCAGGTAATTGACTTCATCATCGGACAGACCCATACCGGAACTGGAGATATTTCGCCCCACACCAATGGTTTCGTAGCCCGCAGAACACAAATACACCGTAGACCGTACGCCTTCATGGCGCTTGAGCATTTCAAGTAGTCTTTCGGTCATAGCTGTTTCAACAATAGTAGCAGTTGTGCAAAGTCGTACAGATTAGTCAGCACTTTTGATTACGCCGTCAGCGGCGTTTTCCTCGACTTCTTCTTCAGCTACGATGTCATCTATCGTGTCACAAACATCTTCTACTACAGCACCTGTAGTCATTGTAAGCGCGCCACGCCCTACTGCTCGGATGCCTTTATACATACCAGAACAGTAAATTTCTTTGCTTTGGATAACTTGCTCTACAGAGGCGCACGACGCCATAAGCAGGGCTACACTAAATATCAACGCCAGTCTTACCATTTTTCTGATCCTCTAGGAATTGCGTTAGTCTGTCTTTGTATCCGTCCATAAAGTGGTCTGAGACTCTATCCTTTATACCCCTGTCTTTCCTGCGTAGGTACTTACTGGGGTTAATATAGTCTACGCCGCCGTTGGAGAAGTACAGCATGTTTTGTGACTTACTTGGGCCGTAGCACAGGCGCGGTACGCGCGGCACTGAGTCACTGCCGTTAACTACTGAAATCTGGTCGTCTAGCTTCATACGACGCTTAAAGCCTTTGAAGAACGTATTGGGCTTGCCGAACGTAATCAGGCTCAGGTTGTCGTGCTTTCCGTTTAGCTTGGCTGCTGTCAGTTCTGCTAGTGCCCCACCAAGGCTGTGTCCACAGATTAGCGTACGCTTACTGTAGTCTATATGCTCTTCGATTTCGTCCCATACTGAGGCGTGAGCAGCGACAAACCCACCGTGGCAAAGCCGACCGGCATAAGGCACTGGTATAGGGAAAAGGTTAAACGCCCAGTCGCCCATTTGTTGCGTACCACGGAACACTATAATGTCGATGGTCTTGCGCTTAACTACGTAGGCTGTAGTCGAGGTCAGGGCGGACTCGACCTTGATCGCATCTTTGTTCTTGTCGTTATATGCCTTCATGGACCACGAGCAGGCCATGTTCAGCAGTACGGGGTCAAGTTTCATACAGCACCTATTTGGGCGGCTAAGAAGCCTACAGCCGAAGCAAGCACAACCCAAAAAATCTTTTCCACAAAACCGTTACCTATCTTCTCAGTAAGCGATTTAACGTCAGTCTCTATGCTGCCTTGCCTGTTAAATATCGTAGTAATTTTCTCGTCCACGCGCGCTAGATCAAGACGGGATTCCTCTAGCTTTTCTTCAATACGGTCCAGCCGCTTAGGAGTAGTATCGGGCACTGCGGCTTTCCTCTTCGCTGCTGCCGGTTTTTTCGCTATTGTGCGTGGCATAGTGTTACCCGTTAGTTTGTGACTAGACTTACCATCCAGAAAAGTATGCCTACCGTCGCTCCGGTCATCAGGAGAAGAAGAGCACCGTCGATCATTAGCCGTTTCTTTTTAGCCCGTGCTTCAGCAGCAGCTAGGCGTTGGGCGCGTATAGTGCGTCGTGTCTTCATCATTTCGTTGTAAAACGCTTCGCCGGGGCCATGCAGTACGATGACTTCTCGCAGGTTCTTTTCCATCTGCTGCGTTTTATGCTTTGCCATCTGTATTTCTAAGGCTTGGGCTTCTACCGACGAGCCTCGCAGGAACTTAGGGCCGTACTGGTTTTCTTTTTCTATCTCTAAGATTTTTTCCTTAGAATCAAAGAATTTACCTATATACTGAGCCGTGTCCTCTATCTCACGACCTGCGTTAACGCACTTAGCTACAAGGTTGTAGGCTCTGGTTGCGCCTGCTATGCAAGCACTTACGGTTATAGGGTCCATTAGTACGGCCTCACTGCCTCGGGGTCTGCCCTTCGTGGTAAACAATAAGCTGCAAGGGCCACGCCTCTCGGCTCGTAATTAAGTGTCCGTTCTACCTTCCCCTTAACAATTGCGTTCGCAAAATAGTTGCACCTATTGATGTCATAGAAGTACATGTCCGAAGACTGTATCTGGCCGTTGACCAAAACCATAAGCAAAAATAGATGCGTCACTTGTCATACTCTTAGGCCGCGTTTTCTTCCAAACGTGGATCAACCCAATCAGGGCATAGCTCCCAAGCGCCATTGACGTAGTTGTACTTACAACCGTACCAATCGTCTGGCTCAGTCACGCCTTCGATCAGAGTAGCGTTGCCAGAGTTTAGGTCGCCAATGATGAAGTCCAAGTTAGCAGGGTCGCCCACTTCGATATGGTCTGCTGTCATGTTGACTTGCTTGTCGTCTGCAAAGAGATACTTAGAGCAGTTAGTACCGTTTTCAATAATAGTTTTCATGGTTATCCTTCCAATAGGATTGAGGTTGATGATAAAGCCCTGCCCGCAGGGACAGAGGAAGCTGTTGTTGAGAGAGTGCCATCGTCTTGAACGTAGTAATCAGAGCCTATGGTTAGGTCGTCGCCAGCGTTTACAACATTAGCCGTGCCATAACTTGAATTAGTTGAGTCTTTATAGGCTATTACCATTTTACTGTTAGCGGCGTCATAAGTGCTTACAGCCTCTGATATTGAACCGTCAGCCAATTCTGTTGCGGGGCCAAAAGTAATATTTGTTCCTGAAACTTCTCCAACAGCGCCTTGTATTGTACTGTAATGAAACGCACAAATTATTTTGTTTATGTTTGTATCAAAAACTATAGTAGCTACTGCGTCGGTGGCAGATATAGTTCCAGCACCTCCAAAAGATATAGAAGTCCCAGATACTGTGCCAACTTTAGCTAAGCAATTCGTTAGATTGTTCCTGTAAGCCACAACTATTTTATTCTCGTTGCTGTCATAAGCAGTGCTAATCTCATAAGTAACATTAGCATTGAAAGTAGTGTCGCTTCCAAAAGAAATAGATGTACCGCTTATAGTTCCAACTATAGCCTTTCCGTAATTAGAGTCCGCCGTATCCCTTCTACATATAACCACTTTACTATTATCAGAATCAAAAGCTATTGACTCGGGGTACAAGATTAAAGTTGAAGCAGCAAGTACAGTAGAACTACCGAAAGATATAGATGTTCCTGAAACAGTTCCTACTATAGCAGCGCCATAGTTGGAATTTGCGTTATCAGAATACGCTACTACAAGTTTGTTATTTGTGGTGTCAAATCCAGCGGACATATATACTATTCCACCGCTATGAAAGACAACAGGTGATCCAAAAGATACGGATGTGCCGGACACAGTGCCAACTAGAGCTGTCCCCGCATTACTAGCTCCAGCATTTCGGTAAGCAACGACAATTTTTTGAGCGTTAGAGTCGTATTGAAGGTTTTGTTGGTATGTAGTGGAGGAAGAATAAATTACAGGCGTTCCAAAACTTATAGAGTCGCCACTTACAGTTCCTACAACTACATTACCGTAATAAGAATTGCCTACATCAGAATAAGATATAACAATTTTTTGGTTGCTTGAGTCGTACTTCAAACTAATAAATCTTGTGTTTGCTGATTCAAAAACAGAGTCTGCTCCAACACTGTTGGTTAAATATGGGGCCGCAACTGAGCTACTAACCCCACCCTGCACAATCACTGCGCCTGTGGCTGTATCTGCTATGGCTTGGTCTGTTATGCCTATGAAGTCGGTATTTGAAGCGCCTGCCGGTGATACATAAACAAGCCCACCACCCACTTCCGAGGAGGTTGTTCTACTTGCGCTTACAAACTGGTTAGTGTTTGTGTCATAGGTTAACCCGCTTTGATACACTTGACCTTGGTCGCTTGTAACGGCCCTATCGCCAGAGGCAGAAACGCTTGTCCCAGAAACCGTTGCCGTAAATTGACGGATTGGGAACGGGGAAACCAAACTGCCATATATTACTTTATGGTTTTGGGTGTCGGGGTTATATGCCGCTGAAACTTCTCCGTTTACTCCTACACTAGCTAAAGTTACCGCTGTGCCAAAACTAATAGATGTGCCTGAAACTGTGCCGACAACGCCCAAAACATAATCAGTGGCGCTGTCTTTGTAGGCTATAAAAATTTTACCTGCGTTTGTGTCAAATGAACCGGAAGGGAATCTATTATCGGTGCTAGTATTAACGTCAACAGGTGTGCCCCAACTAATTGCCGTACCTGAAATTGTCCCTATGACCCCCTGAAAGCGGTTATTGTTACCTTTATAAATGTTAATAACTTTATTGTTTGTCGAGTCAAAGGTTAAATCAATCATTTCTACCGTGAAGCTGCTGTTGTCCGTGTCAAACCGAACCGCGGAGCCAAACGATATGCTTGTGCCGGACACTTGCCCCGCAATACCCCAGCCTTGTTGAAACCCATCATATTTAGTAAACGCTATGGCAATACGATCTACATTGGTATCATAAATTATTGACGTATAACGAGTGTTAAAACTTGAAAAAACAACCGCAGTACCAAAACTTATACTTGTTCCAGAAACAGTCCCTACTATTGCAGTGCCGTAAGAGGAATTAGTGTCATCCTCGTAAGCGATTATTACTTTACTTGTGTCGGGGTCAAAAACAATATCTATATAGTTTGTAGTTCCTGCTTCAAACTGCACGGGAGTACCAAAAGATATAGACGTACCAGATACCGTACCCACTACAGCCATACCAACATCCGGCCCTGCTGCGGTTTCTCTATACGCTACAACAATTTTATCGTTTGTAGAGTCATATGCAGAAGCAACGTACCGTACTTGATTGCTAGAAAATTCAACCATTGCCCCCGAAGCCAAACCTATTGAACTCACAGTCCCATCAGAGTTAAGCCCGACAGTAGCCCCAGACCCTAACGTACCACTAGCCACGAAGTCCGCACTTTTTGCCCCTGCTCCGGCAGGTAGTAATTCACTCAAATTGCTCATGTTGTGTAATCCAAGTTAATGCTAGTGGAGGACAGGGCTTTGCCTGCTAGTACGGTAGATGTCGATCCGTTTAAACTATATTGATATATTATGTCGGTTCCTCTTCCTGTCACATACATTTTTGAGCCTGTGCCGTTAAAAATTGCACAGTGTGGGTTGGTATCCTGAGATGCCACTGAAAAACTAGCGCCGGAATATGACGCGGTAGAAATGTCAAACCCAACTGTTAAATTGTATTGATATACAGAATCCGTAGACCTATCAACAAGGTATAGAATTGTCCCGTCAGAATTAAATTCTATGCCTCTTGGGTCTGTGACTTGTGCAGAAAAAGAAAAACTATCTACAAAAGACGCTGTAGAAACATCAAAGCCAGTAGATAGCGTGTACTCATAAACATTATCGTTAGTAATCCCACTAATAAACATCTTAGTGCCGTCAGTGTTAAACGCCAAACCTGCCGGGCCGGTGTCTTGTGAAGCAACAGAAAAGTTTTGGGAGTATGAAGCGGTGCTTATGTCAAAACCCGTACTTAGTGTATATTCGTTTACGTCTTGCCCAGTATAACCAACAACGAACATTTTGGTGCCGTTAGTGTTGAAGGCTATATCTTGAGGATTGGAGTCTTGAGAGGCCAAAGAAAAGTTTCTAACAAATGACCCTGTCGATACATTATATGCTGTTGATAAACTGTACTCGTTTACATCGTCACCGGAAGCATCTACGACAAAGATTTTTGTTCCATCGGCGTTAAAAGCAATCCCTTGGGGGTCAGTTGCTTCCGAAGCGACACTGAGGCTTATGTTGTCGTAAACCGCCCCAGAAAGATTGTACGGGTCCGGGGCAGTAGGTGAACTTATAGACCCATCACCCTGCACGTAATAAAGTGCGTTAGGCGTGAGTCCTGTGACGTTGGTAGAGATGCCGCCTTTGATTGTC
>Ga0208793_1000206_pt1 | contig 41038 bp, 46 predicted proteins | sample 17_taG_FD_184092 | JGI IMG/M metagenome (GOLD analysis project Ga0208793, IMG submission 184092) | Marine viral communities from the Subarctic Pacific Ocean - 17_ETSP_OMZ_AT15314 metaG (SPAdes) (version 2) | ecosystem: Environmental > Aquatic > Marine > Oceanic | place: Pacific Ocean | collected... | reverse complement strand
GATGCGTGGGAGATTGGGTTGTCTTGATGCTCTGTAAAGTTATAGAATAGCTTTAAGCCATCCTTCACATAAGTAATTATACTCGCAAACGCACCTCTGGCAAGAGATATGCCTAATCCAAGCATGAATCTATGTTAAATATATAATGCAAAGACCAGCATTCACAGTAACCGCAGTCCATCTGCCGTAAATTGTTACTCCAGCTGGAAATACATCTGTATTTACAATAGAGTTTCCGTGTGTAGATGTTCCTGTGCCTGTGATAGAAGCATCTGATTGAGTAAGCGTAGTAAAAGTAGTATCTTCAAGCATTGTGACTGCTACTACCGTACCAAGGCTTGCGCCAGACTCACCACCGTCTAAAACGGCTGAACCGACTTGCCCCAATCCTAAATTACCTGACTCTTGAACAGAATAATTGTGTAGTTTGGAAGATTTATTAATATTTGCCATTTATTCACTCCTTGAGTCGAGTTTAAAGGTCTGGTAGACCGTGAACACTCTGTTAAATGATTAGGGGGGCTTTTTAGCCCCCCCAAACATACTTAAACATCGCTATTTAAGTCAATCTTTATATGGGGCTATTACCTCCCCAATTTTTGATTGTTATCTGTATGAAATGTAGACTGTTCCACCGCCATCTCCATGAGCAGATGATGCAAGAACAAGGTCGTCGTCACCGACAGAAAAGACCGCTTGGTCTTCATCAAGAGTAGCAGTTGCCACCCTTGCTTTATCGGTTGCCATTGACAATGCGCTTGACAGAGCTGTGCTATCGTTTTTGACGGTTAGTGTTTTTGAAGTGACGTTTTCGCCATTTCCAACAACCATTACAACATCAATAACGGTGAATTTAAACGGAGTGTTTATTGTGACAGTTTCACCGCTACCAAGAGCTGTAAAGTCACAAATAATCATTCCATCCTGTGCTACACATTCAGGCACTGTGCCATTTCCACTATGAGTAGCGGATATGTCTAACGCACCACCAGAAGCTCTCCAATTTGCTATGCTTGATTTAGCCATTATTTATCTCCTGTTAATCACGAGTCGCTAAAATAAGCGAACTTTGGTTAACACAAGACAATGCATCAGCGTCGTGAGCAGCAGATTGGTTCTTGTAGAACGCATCGCCACTTGACTCAAGAGCATCAGTTTCAGCAAAAAAGTCTGCACGGTTGTAACCGTTGATTACAGCACCACCAAGTTCGATAGTGTTCGCATGGTCATCCACTTCAGAAGTGAAGTGAAGGTCTTCAGCGACAGCTTTACCAACTGAATTCTTACCGAATACAATCGCATTACGAACTCTTGCAGTACCTGAAGCCAATGTTACGGATGAATCGTCAAAACGGGCAGATGTGGTTGAACCAAAAAAGTAACCAGATTCGTCCCATTCACGGATTCCGACAATATCTTCAAATATACAGAAACCAGCATAATAACCAGCCATCCCATGAAGTTCAGGCATCTTAGCAGCACCAGAACCCATAAAGGCGTATCTTTGTGCAGATTCGTAATCAGAATCATTTTGCAATGAAGCAAGCTGAGCTGGGTGCATAACGATGCACCAGAATCTTTTACCATCAGCAGTTTCCATTTGAGGAATTTTAAGAGACATACATTTAACACGCAGTTCTCGTAAAATATCAGCGGTCATAGCCGTATCACAAGTAGCATCTGCGGAAGCAGTCATACCAATCGCACCATCAAGGTTTGCATTGGTCTTCGTGTATTTTTCCGTACCGACAGCCGTTAATACAGCACCGTCGTTAATGTACCAGTTTGGGTGGTATCTGCGAGCAAGTCCAAGACCGTCAGATGTTGTACCAGCGGAAAGATTAGGCGATACACCTTCGTAGAAGGTTTGAAATACCGCTTGATTTTCCCATTTGGTAAACCATCGTGCAAGTTGTGGTCTCGCTTCGTCCATCAGTTTAAAGACTTTTTGGCGTTGTTCGCTCATAGAACCAGACTTTTTCATAACCGCTTTACGAGACTGATTACAGTACGCACGCAGCCACTTCATAGCTTGGTCTTCACCTGTGCCTTTCAGAACTGTATCACCATATACGGGTGAACCAGATAAATCAGAAAGGAAAGGGATGAGCATATTGTCCCGACCCTGAGCGACATAGTCGTTCAGAACTTCAATGGGATTCCCAGAAGGAGTGTAAACGGGGTTGCCGTTATCGTCCTGTGAGATGTCCACATTACCAGAGAACTTAGCCCAGAAAGTATTAAACCAACTTTCTTTGCGGAGCAGAGAGTTTAGAATTTCAACATTTGCAATCCAACTTTGTGTAGATTCCATTTGTTAATCTCCTGTGTTTTTAGTTAATTATTAAGCCGTCCATAGAGCTTCTGAAGTTCATCCACTGAAAGATTGTCGAGAGTGCTTTGGAGTTCTTTCCTGTTCATGTCAGCGACACGAACAAGTTTAGCGTTTTTGCCTGTACCACGAACATCGACCTTTTCAACTTGCTTGGCTGAAGCATTTTGAATGTCTTGTCTGGCTTTACGCTCTCCTGACATCTGGTAGTTTTTGGCTACCTTCTCTACCCCAAACTCATCAATCATAGCTTTGTGGTAGGCACTTTCGGTTAACAGCCCATTTTCAGTGTATCCCTTCGCTCGCTCACTGACAGCAGTAAACTCATCATCAGATACCTCAATCCCGTCTGTATTAAACCGTTGTTTCATTGTAGAAACAAATGTTTCATTATCACGACCATTCAGCCGTGATTCGAGATGTTCCTGCGTCCGTTTATTAATCAGGTCGTTTTCTATTTCTCTTATAACTGAACGCTGTTCGGAAACAGCATCTACATCATAAGGGTCAATTTCATCCAATTTAGCCTTTTCCGTAGAAAGGGCATCCTGAACATCGTTAGCAGAGAGTCGTTCCAAAAGTTCAACTTCAGACAAATCTTCGTCTTCAGCCGTTAACTTTCGAAGTTCACCAATTTCGTTGGACTGGTCGCCAATCATCTTTTGGGCGTTGACTACCATATCAACAAGGTCATCCTTCGATTTGTCATGGAACGGTGATGGTTTATTCCCATCGGTGGTGTATTCATCCGATTGTGTTAATTCTTGACTCGATTCTCCCTCTTCAGGGTCTGCATCATTCACAACATCATCTGATTCGCTGTTGATATACAGCTCACCGTCTTTTTCAATAAGTTTTACAGAAGGCTCGGTTGCTTCCTGTTCATTTGTCTTCGGTTCAAATTTATCTTCAAGTTGCTGAAGCTCTTGTGTAAGAGCAGGGTCTACCTGCACTTCGCTATTTTGGTTTTCTGCCATTTTTCTTTCCTTTATTGATTATATTACTTCTCTTTGCTCTATATACATTTCTTAAAGCATCTTGCCTTGTGTATGTAATTTTATCATCATAATCATTTTCAACAACTTTATCAGGTCGAATAATAGGTATATCTATAATATTATTGAAAGGCATTATTTATTCTTTTTCCTTTTACCCAAACTCAGTGGGTTAATTTTTGTCTCCTTTGGTCTTCTAATATCAGTACGACCCATTGAGTGCTTTATTCTCATAATAGGTCTGTTCTTCTTCTTAGACCACACTCTTTCATATAGTTTGTGACTATTTCGCCTAACCTTTTCATATTCTTCTTCACTCATGTCTTTTGGTTTCTCGTCACCAGCTTTATACGTATACGGTTTCTTCGGCTTTTTCTTCAAAACCTTTGCATAAGGTTTTAATTTGACACCTGACGACTTTTTGGTCATTGCTTTCTGTTTGTATTTAGCCATATCTGCCCCTTGTTAATTATTACCCGGATTTACCCTGCCCAATTTTCTGAGCATCTAATCTTAATTTTTCTTCATCTGTCACCATACCACGTTCTGTTTTCATATTGTCGAGAGTCTGTTTAGTTGTATCCAGCTCTGACTGACGTTGTGCAGCTTCTGACTGCATCTGCATAGTCTGGTCAATGTATTCGACAAATTTATCTGAACCCACAATTGGGGCATTTTCTACAAGTGTTCTAATATCAACGAGTTGCGGATTGATTGAACCAATCAGATTCGCCATTGCAACCATACGGTTAAAATTATCTTCTTTCTGGGTGATGTTACTTTCGCCTTCATCAAGTTCTACATAGAGCGATGGATTTCTCACATCGTTAAATACCTGCGCCCCAACGCTTAGATTCATAATTGTTTCGTTAAATTTACCTTCTTCTTTCACTCGGATAACTCTATCCATCTCAGAATAAACGTAATTAAAATTATCCACAAAATCTTTTGCTAAAACCTTTCTTAAGCGACTTAAATTTTTAAAGTACGGGTTAATTGCAGCAGCAGCTCTCTGAACTTTCTGTTCAAACAGAACTCCAGACTCTCCACTACGGGCTGTTTCGCCTTTCATAGCTTCAGATACCAGAGATACCCGTTGTGCAAATGCCACACTGTTTTCCGCATTCAGCATAATGTCTGGCGGCAAAGATGAAGGAGAAAGTCTTTGAGGTACAATGGAAGGGTTGTTCAACTCATAAACCATGTTTGGCTGGTTTCCTTTCTCCTTCAAAGCCTTAATTGTTTCTTTTTCACGCTTATCAATAAAAACACCGCCCGACAGTATCTGTGTTACATAGTCCCTGACTTGGGATTTAGCTTTATTCACATCGTCCTGAATATCAAGAAGGTGGTCAACCAGTGATGTTTGTTCATTTATTTGGACGTTGTAACTATAACTCCAGACGGGAAAACAATCAAAATTAGACGTTGGCTGTTCCATGTCTTCGTCTTTGACAATTAAATTTTTGAAATAAGGGATAATGGTCGTTGTATGAATCTGGTCTTTATTAAATTCCCTGACAACCATTAGACTTGGGTTATCCTTTTCAAGTTTTTTAAACTCTTTTCGTGGCATTACCATGTAATCGTTACCATCGAAAACATTTACCATTTTAATCACGACACGCTCCTGCATCTCAAGGACTCTGTAGCGGTCATTTATTTTATCATAATTCTCAAGATTCGAAGAATAGGTCTTATCTGTCATTCTACGAACAGTTTCAGATAGTGACTGATACCATGCCTTTGACCTTTCAACTTTCATGTCGTATGGGTCAATACTGTATTGTTCGCTGATAACGCCTAAAGACTCCCAGCCTTCCTTGACAAGCCAGCGGCAGTGTGTTAAAGCATAATCATTTGCCCTTGTTTCCGGGTCTACATAAACACGAAAATTATTCAGTACATCGTATTTAAAATCCAGATAACCTTCTTCATTTATTTCCCAACTCCGTTGAATCCAGCCTCCCAGCTTTGTGGATAATGCATCTATAAATGCGATTTGCAGTTTATCTTCAAGGTCTTGCTCGTCAATAATTGCATTCCATCTGCCTTGTAGAATATCTGTAACTCCTACAGATTCCACTGTTGTCGGTTTAAATTTTGCTGTTTTGCGGTTTAATTGTTCATTACCGACGAGTGTGCTGATTATCGGTGTTATTATATTGTATTTAAGTAATGGTTTTTTATATTTGGTAGCGTTAGTTCTTTCGTCAGAAGTGTAAGAATCTCCATTAACGTACCTGACAGCCCTTTCAGAGTCTTTTCTTGCTACTTCGAATGAATCTCTGCTGTACTTCCAACACTTTAAAACCTTATCGGCTTGTTTGGATAGTACCCCCGCTGCATATTGCGAACCAGATGGTGAATCGTTGTTGTATGCGTCTTTAGCCATTATGCTGTTTTCCAGTTAGTGCTGCCATCAGAATCAGACTTTCCTATTCGATAACGCCACCCTTTTTTTCTTTTTTCATATATAGCAAGGCTTGGCAAAACTTTTAATGCGCCATAGCGCAGAGCATCGTAATGATGGTCATCCGCTTTGGTATCAATGTCTTCGGGGTCATTTTCTGCTGATGGTAAGTTAGGAAAGGTTTCTATACATTGTAAACAATTATCTGTAAATCTGATACGAGGAACCCCTTCGTCTGGTGCTTCCAGCCCTTCATAGACGATTTTAGCTCCAGATTTACGGTCATTATTGCCCTTAGATAAAAAGATTCCATCGTCGCCATAGAAGTCTGCAGGTGAGTATAACATACCTTCTTTTTCAGAATGTTTAGTCCAATATGCCGGGTCAGCAATATCATCATCGAAGTCTGTCGGTTTTAGTTTATAAGTTTTCCAAGTGTACTCATTGACCTTCTGAACTTGTTTAGACGCAGATAGTCCAGTCTCTGTTATTTCATCAAATATTACCATATTATCGTCACGGTCAACTGCAGCAAACAAGCAGACAAACGGAGCTTTTGTCCCGTAGTCGTAAAATCTGTAAAACGTATGCGTATTCTTTTTGAAATGAACTCCGAATTGAAAATATGCTTTCGGTATCACATGATGCATGGGATTCCAGTTATCAAAATATGTTCCAGCAAAAACATCCCACCTACCTTCCAGCCACATAGCTTTCAATACGGGATTAAGGTTTTTCAATTTCCTGACGTAATTCGGGTCATTATCCAGAAGAGTCGGATTATCAAAAACAGTAGCAGGAATAAAATGGTAGCTAATCCCTTCTTCGTCGATAAAAGGTTTACCCGTTTTTTGATTCTGATAATAAACATCGAACTGTTCGTTATATTTAGGCTTCCCAGCAACAACAGGTGGGCAACGGTCAATGAACTTACGCTTAAGCCATATATGACCAATATTGCCGGGATTGGATGTTAAACATATCTGCGGCTGAAGAAGTTCGTTATCCGTCCTTGCAGATGTAGAAAGCTCTTCTATCCAGTCTTCTGGAAATTGATTCGCTTCATCAACCCCAATGAAATTATAGTTACCGCCAATGTAGTTATCCAACGCCCTTCTATCCTGGCAATGTACCAGATAAATCTTCGCACCGCTGGGAAACACATAACACTTGTTCCTTTCCTGCCAGTTCGCCCCGTACAGCTTATACAACTTATCACATTCCGGCTTCAAGTTCCTTTCCAACTGCGGAAATGTCCTACGCATCAAGATTCCAATGTAATCGGGGAAATCAATCGATACAGCGTCTACAACCGTTTTAACGGACTTACCTTCGGCTTTTAAAACCTTTACCTGTTCTGGCTCTATTCTGCGTCTTAAACGCTCATAATGGTATGCCCTCGGTACTAACGCTGCCTTCCATGCCAACATCAAGGATTTACCACCACCCCTCGCTCCACCATAAAATATCCAATTGGCAGTAGAACCTAAAAATTCTGTCTGTTTACCGCTGTGTGGACGAAACTTATATTTACCAACCACGTTTTTTCTTCCTATGTTCGGGTTCTACGAAAACCTTCGTGCTTGCCTTATGAGTAAAATCATTATTCTCCCAAGTCCTTACGGCTGCCTTCCAGTCTACCATTTTGATTTTCCCTACCATCCAGCCTTTTGATGCATAATGTGCGACAAATGCCACAGGATTAATATTATTTTCCCTTTTATCACAATATTCCTTCACTTCCTGCTCTGTTGGAATTTTAAACACCTTTCTTTTTATTTTCTTAGAACTATTCTTTATTACTTTATCTTTGTCTTTAGCTGCTTGGATGAAGCTTACATGAAGCTTAGTAGCTTCATCTATGGGGCTAAATAAGTGACTGTACTTTTTAATGCGTTCATAGACGGACTTATGCACTCTATTACTTAAATTCAATTCATCAGGATGTGACACCTTATACTGAAATTGTATAAATTTCGGAATGAACCATTTACCATTTTCTAAATATTCAATTCTACTTGAAAATGTTTCCATTAAGTCCTTTTCGTTAAGTTCTTCACCTACAAATATACTCATTATGTCTATATCTGGGTCAAAGAATCCAGCATGGTCACACTGACTTATCAAATACCACCATGAACTCTTATACTTCGGGGATAAACTACGAAACCACTTCTTCTTCCATATATCTGTATCAAAGTATCTCTTTGCCATCTTTATACCTCTCTATTGCTCTTTCTCTGTATGTGTTACTGTCTAACTTAATACGTTCAATCAACTCCTGTCTGGTATTGCCCTCGGCAATAGTAATATATCTACCAGACTTAGTCCTCTTCTTGGCGTAAAACTTTGGTTCTCTCTTCTTTTCCATTACTGTTTAACCACTCCATTACTTGCTTATAATTATACCGAATCGTTTTCCCACCACTACTTGTGTTGTTTATTGCAACAGGAATCGGATTCTCCAACTGACGCCACTTATAGACACATTGCCTCGTGACACCAAGAAGAGAACATAATTCACTTGTTTTTAATAACTTTTCCATTAAATACTCCTTTGTATTTAAAAAAACATTCCTATAGATGCTGCAACTTCCTTAATCGGAAGTAATAACATCTCTGACCTATCTCCATCACCACCCATTACCTTTCGTGCCTTACCATTTCTTACCATACCGTTACAGATACTCTTCAATTCATTGACGGGTAAACATAACATACCTTTTACATTTCCATCCTTTGAAAAAATATGAAACCACCAATCTGCCTTTGTTACTGCAAGACCCGATTTTCTACCATTGCATTTTATCTCAATAACCATGTTACCAGTATCATACCATTTGTCTCTTTCTGTCTTCACCTCTATCTTTCCTTTCGATTCCAATAGAACTTTTAAACCCTCTTCATAGATTTGACCATATTGTAAATCTAAATCGAAGTCAGAGTTCTTTTGACCCATCTATTCTATCTCCTCACCACAATCAAGACAAAACCAATAAGTAATATATTCGTGGTCTTCTCTACCATACCTATCCTCACCTTGTTCCAAATTCTCATGTTCACAATCCGTTTCTACCGTACTTAACATCTTTGCTGCAATAGCCCTTACCACATTCACGGTTACTGCATTACCACACATTCGATACCTCTGTGTGTCACTTATATTCACAACCTTGCCATCTACCATACCCTTACTTGTCCAACCATCTTCCCATGTTCCATCCTCATTCCTGGCGCTAAAACCCTGAAGTCTTTCACATTCATTTGGAGTTAATCTTCTTATTCTTGAATTTTCATATAATCGTAAACTATTATGATGCGGTTCTGTTAATGTTGGAGAAATATCCTGTGCCTTTCTATTATACAAATCCAATGCCTTTACATCATCAGCCTTCAAATCATTTTTAGCCAATGTTTCATCTAATGCCTTAACCCCATAACTCTTTTCTATAGCCAATGGTGGCATCCAAGAAGGTTCTGTCTCACTTGACTTTACACTATTTAAACAAGGACTTACGTTATCCTTTCTTATCCTTAATCCCTCATCCGTCCTATAGTCTGCTATCATTGTCCTCTTACCATCTACTCCTTTGTAGTATGAGGCGTCAATACAGGTGACGACATCCCCTTTTTCTTGCTTACTTCCATCTGTTGCATCGCCTTTTCTGATAGGAAATATTTGTCCTCTACCTCTGTCTCCAATATATCCCGCAATGTATACTCGCTCTCTGTTCTGTGGGAGGTAATACTTAGTATTTTCCAATGAGCATTCAACATTATAATCAAGGTCGGCAAGAACTCCATATATTTTAGCAAATGTGGTGTAATCATCGTGACTATATAAGCCTTTAACGTTCTCGAGTAAAAAATAGGGGACTGGGTCTCCTTTATCCCTGTAATACGAGAGAATCCGTGCGATTTCAAAAAATAAAGTCCCTCTGGCGTCTCGAATATCTCGTTTCCCTGCAATACTGAAACTCTGGCACGGAAAACCTCCACAAAGGACTGTAAGCTTATCTGGTAAATCTCTTTCTGGTTGAATAAGTTTAATGTCTCCAAGTTCTACCGCCTCTGGGTATCTATGTCTATAAACTGAACTGGCGTGTTTATCAACCTCACTAAAACCAACCCAATCAAATTCCCATCCAGCCTCTTCAAAACCCCTATGGAATCCACCGATTCCACTAAATAAGTCCAACATCTGCATATCATCTCTCTCTTGCCTTTTCTTTTAACTCTTTTATACGCCTTTCATCTTGAATGATTAATAGGACGGCTATCACTAAAAACATTACTATCGCGCCTATAATGAATCCTACTATCAGTTTTATCATGGTCGAGTCTACTACTAATGTGTAATTTATGTCAACTCATTTATAAATACCTAAAATATAACAATGGGGACTATATAGATGACCAGGGCGGGCTACCCAAAGTGTGGGTGGTTGGCGACCATTTGTTTTTTTTTGCACATACCCGTGACCATTTCTTTTTATTGTCGTTTCTCGTCGGTGTATCATGTGGAATATAAGGACAATAACATAACATAATAGGGAATAGGTTATGGGGTTTCTCGAGAGGGATGCACATATATTTTAAAATTTCGACCATTTCCACCCATTTGAACTCTTCTTATATAGGAGACCAACCATATTCATAGAAACTTACCAATCATCCCACCAAGTTGCGATGTTTTGCCATATCGTTACTATTCTCAATAGATTCCATAATTGAATCGTTATAATTATACCTATCTACCGAGAGAGTTGCGACGATTCCAAAAATAATTACATAACATAACATTTTAGTATAAAAAAGTCTTTGTATATTATGTAAACTTACGTAAACTAAGGGGTACTCAATAAGGGGTACATCAAAAAAGTGGAGTAACAAATGAAAGGTCATTTTAATAGTAACAGAGATTTCGGGATTGAGATTGAGTTTCTCATTCCACGAGATAATACACAAGAAACGATTGCCAGTGCATTAAGGGGAGTTGGTATAGATTGTCGGGTAGAAGGATACAATCACACGACGAGACCTCATTGGAAGATAGTTAGTGACGTTTCTGTCAATGGTAATTCTACCCATACGGGGAGTAACGAATTAGTCTCACCTCGTCTAAGTGGTGAGAATGGGTTAAGGCAAGTTGAAAAGGTTTGTGATATTTTGAACCTTCTCGGGTGTGAAGTTAACAAATCTTGTGGACTTCATGTTCATCAAGATGTTACCGACATTGTCGGAGAGAGTGACAGAACTGCAACCAAGTTTCTCAAGAATCTTGTTTTGTTTTGTGCAAAATATGAGAATATCATCTACAAACTTATTGCACCATCTCGTCTCGACAATCGACAATATTCAATACCCGTGAGAAGGGTATTTTTTAGAAGTCGTAACATGAGATTGAACAATGAACTTTCGACCATCAAAAATGCCTTGGATAGGAATGTGAAAATAGTTGTTAACGATAAGTCCGAGAGTAGTGTATCGGGATATTTACAAAATCGTCGGTCTTGTGGATTGAATCTCTATAAGATATGGCAACGAGGTTCTGTAGAATTTCGATACCATAATGGTACTCTCAATTTCGAGAAGATTAAGTCTTGGGTAGTTGTGACAAATGCCATTGTTAACTCTGTAGAAGATACGAATTTTGTTAAACTCTGTAATGTCCCAAATGGTTCAAGAGGTTTGGCAAGTTTCCGAGGTGCAATTGGTTTTGTCGGTAGAAGTGGAAATCAAGATGGTACACCATACTCAAATGACCAATTAACCAAAGATGCAAATCTTTTCATACAGAGAAGATATAGGAATCTGAATGCAAGACAAAATGCATATGCAAGACATCACGATTATAGATTTGTAAGTGATGGAATCTTTAACATCCAAAACAACCAAGGAGTTTAATTATGTGTGGATTAGTGGGAATAATAAATAAAAAAGATGATTCAAGAAGTATGTTCGATGGATTGAAAATACGAGATTCATTCGTGAAGATGACTAAAACTGCAAATACTCGTGGAGGTCATTCTACGGGTTTTGCAATCATCCAACGTGATGGAGATTACTTACTTTGTAAGAGAAATCAAGATGCATATTCATTCTTTCTTCAAAGGTCTGTTTTGAGTGCATTGGATTTCATTGACATAAGTGAAACGAGTGCCATAATAGGTCATACTCGATACTCGACACAAGGGTCACCCGAGAACAATGAAAATAATCATCCCATAAGGGCAAATAACACCATTGGAACTCACAATGGTTCAGTATGGAATGATGACGAACTTTTTGAAAAGTTTGGTCTCGAGAGATTTGCAGAAGTTGATTCAGAAGTCTTATTCAGACTTTACGAATACTCTGATAATTTCAAAGACTACATCGAAAAGTTAAAACTTGTGAAGGGTAACGTCTCGATGGTTTGGCAAGACTTGGAATTTCCCGAGTACGTCTATCTGTTCAAAGGTAATAACCCATTGGAAATTGCCTACATACCATCGTTAAAGTGTCTTGCCTATGGTAGTACCCGTGAAATCGTCAAAAGTGGATTCTCGGACGAATTACGATGGTTAAAGGTCAAACCTAATACACTCCTAAGAGTTAATACCAATACTCTCAAAGTGAATAGAACTGATGCACGAATAAGTAAGAGTGCAAATAGGTACTTTAGATTTGATTCTAAGATTGGTGCAAGTGTGAGAGTAAAACCGAAATCTTGCAAACCTAAAAGGGTTCCAATCTCGTTAGATGACGAAACCATCAAAAGGTTTGTACCTCGATATAGTTATCGTGATAACATCGATGATGTTGTGAATGACATACTCGAGAGAGACGTACCACAACAGAACTTGCCCTTTAATACTCGACAAAGTGTAAAGGCAAATGATGGAAGTACCATCAAGAAAGTAAAATAACAATAACCGAGAGTGGTGACCTTTTTTGAAAAGGTCGCCATTCTCACAAAAGTGGAGAACTGAAATGAAAAAAACAAAATGGAAAATTAATTGGGATTTAACTAATAAATTTCAAACTTGCATTGAATGTCAATGGTTGTTTAGTGATAAATCACCACTAACAGAACGTAAATGGGTTAGTCGGGATATGTTACCATTCTATATCGTTGGATACAAATAAACAAAAGTGGAGAATAACATGAAAAAAAATAAATGCAAAATATGTAATCGATATGATTGCAATATTGAGGAACTCAATGAAAATTGTATGTGTTGTGGTAATTCACTCGTCAACCATAGGGAGTGGATTGAAAAAAAGAATAAGTACGAATTGAACTTAGATAAGTATTGCAACCAATGTGAAGAAGAAGTTTCTTCAATCAAAGATGAGAGAATTGTTTGTGATGATGTGTGGAAAGATGAGTGGTATCAGTAAAAACGGAGTGGCAGCAATTGGGAAGAACCTCGCTGAATCTCAGCGATGTCTTCCTGGTTGCATCGCTCAATTCAAATTGAAATTAAATAACATTTTTTAATAAAAAGGTTGCATTGTTTAAATTACTATCGTAATCTATGTCAACCAAAAAGTGGAGAATAACAATGAGTACAAAATACACAATGGAATTAAATCATATTGCCAATTCTGATATAGGTGGTGGTTATTGGGCAAATACAATAGATAATGAACCAATTATAGAATCGGGTAAAACTCTAAAAGAAATGCAAGATAAATATTTTGATTGGAGAAACAGAAATGAACTTGGGAGTGGTAATGTCCCTTCCATTTACGTTTATAAGAACAAAGAAATAATTGTCGGTTGGTTTAGTTATAATGGACGATTATGGGAAGGTTGTCAATGGAATAGTAACACAAAGGAAATTATTATTAACAAATAAAAGTGGAGAATAAAATGAAAATAACGAAAAAAATAGTTGAAAACTTTCTACCACATGATATGTGGTATGGATTTAAATGGATAATTCCATTCGTAACACCATTTATTAAACAAAACAATATCAAACCAAATGACCATTGTTGGTATCAGAGTGGTGGTGGTTGTTGTCATTATTTCATTAGAGATGAAAACAACCACGTTTATACATTTCACACCGAAAGTGAAATTGTCGAAAAATCATTCAACAAGTGGGAAGGTGACAATTGGTCGGATGATTATTTAGATGATGATAAATTCACAAGAGATGATGGATATTATACTTTCGGATGGGAGGTTGATTCACCAAATTATTTTCCAAAGTGGTTAATAGATTTGGACTATAAAAACCAACGGGGAAAAGATGGTGAGAGGTGGTGGAGATTTGAAAACATAAATCCTACGGGATATAAAAAACTAAATAGTGGAGAATAAAATGAAATACTCAAAAGAACATAAAATCGGTAAAAAGATGATTCTCGAATCAGACTTCTCGGTAAAGTCGGTAAAGACTTTTATGGGTAGAGAAGGTTATGGTGTAAATGCCAATATTTACTACCAAAATCGGAAGATTGGTCACATCATCGATAGTGGTAATGGTGGGTGTCTTGACATTTCTTATTACAAAAAGGTGAATGGCAAAGACAAATGGATGCATAAAAATCGCGATGTGGATAAGTTCGTCACCGAACTACCGAACTATACTTGGAAGTGGGATAAGAAAGATGAACCCACAAAATCTAAATTCGATGAAGAAGAGATGTGGAATATTCTCATCGATGAATATCTATTTGTGAAAGACTTCAAAAAGGAAATGAAGAAAATCCAAATTGTTCACAATAACAAGGTCTTTACATTCGTGAAAGATAACAAACCACATTTCTTAGATAAGTTATATCACTATAACGGGAAAAGTGGTGTATCGTTTCGTGAGATTATCAAAGACAAATACGATGGATGTACCATCTTGAATGATGTATCAAATAACAAGGCAATGAGACTATTTAGAACTCATTCCTCTAACTAAGTGGAGAATAACATGGAAACAATATTAAAACACCTAAGATGGTTACATCAAGATTTAGGAGAGATGATTAGTAGATTAGAACTCCGAAAATTGGATGTGCAACATATACCGAAGTTTTGGATGGACTACGTTCGCGATTCTATTCAAGAAAACCCCGAAATACATTCGGAAGGAGAGTAAGATGAAAAACATAAAATTAGAATCATTCGGTGTGTTTGGTTTTGATGGTTACACCGAACAATGGTTTGGTTTTAGTGATGGTAATAATTGGAATGGTTTTGAAACACCATTATTCACCAAAGAAACACTAATCAAAATAAAGGATTATTGGGACAAGGAGTTTAAGAAAACCAAAGACACCGATATACCAATACTCAATATTGGGGAAAGTGTTGGTATGTCGTTATACCGAGATGAACCTTGTGAAACAATACGTCCTATTAAAAGCGATTACGGGAATTTATATCGCATAACCGATTTGACTTGGAAGAGATATGATTACATCTCTCTCGACGGGGATATATTTTTCAAAGAAGATGTGGATTGTGTACCCGATTTAGGATGGGAAGTGACCAAGATTCAACCCGAAGATGGAATGGTGAGTCTCGAATTAGTAGATAACGATGGAGAAATGTATTTTGAAAATGATAAATTCAAAATGTGGAGAGATGAGATGTTCACTTACAGAACAGATATACACATAACTAACTTAGAATCATAGAGGAGAGTAAAATGACAAACGTAATAGTGTATGGAACACTTAAAAGGAATGGTCGGTTTTCCGACTATTTGAGAGAACAAAAGTATGTCAAACGAGTCAACATAAGTGGATTCAAGATGTACGATAGTGGATACGGATTCCCATTTGTAGTTGAAGGCAAAGAGACGGATGCAATCTATGGGGAGTTGTATAAGGTCAATGATAGGGTATTAAACATACTTGACCACGTTGAGAATGTTGAGAGTGGATTGTATTCCCGTATTAATTTGGAAGAAACATATCCATCCATCAAAGTACCGACATATCTCTACGTCAGTAAATTGTCACATTTTGACTCTGCAACACGCGAGATTCCATATGGATATTGGAGTGTAGACAACGATTATCTGCAAATAATGAGAGTGCAAATTCACGAGAAAGTCTACGAAGACATCGCTAAAAAGATTGTTTTTCACATGAGATTTTTCGATGGAGACAGAACTCCAACCAATAAATCTTATATGAGAATGGTTGAAAAAAGGATGCACACACCAATTAACACAGAAATTGAAGAGATATTCCTAACTGATTTAATCCTAATGGGTAGAATCAAGGAGTTGACAGAAGAAGATGCATTTAAACTAAGAGGAGGTAAAAAATGAGCGTACAACCGGTAAAAGACCGCAATAAATTAAATCAGATGATTGAGTTTTTAGAACTGAAAGGAAATAAGAGGGATGTGTTGTTGTTGAAGTTTGGACTCAACACGGGACTTCGTATAAATGACATACTAAGACTCAAGGTTAAACATCTTTTCGACTCTAATGGCAATTTAAACGAGTATTTAGACCTATTTGAATCCAAGACCATCAAAAGACGTAACCGAAAGTTGAAACAAATAAAACTTAATAGTATTATTCGACCAGAGTTAATTTCATATGTGCAATATTATGAACTTGAGTCTGAAGATTGGATTTTCTTTTCATTAAGAGAACCATTGAACCCTTTGGACAGAGTTAGGGCATGGACAATACTTAAAGAAGCGGCAACCAGGGTGGGAGTAGCGAAGTTTGGAACTCATTCAATGAGAAAAACACTCGCGTATAATGTTTATAGCGAAACAAAAGACCTTGCATTAGTAATGAGACTATTGAATCACAATGACCCCGACCACACTTTGCGATATATTGGTGTGGTTCAACACGATTTGGATACTGCATACGAACAACATGGAATAGGAGGATAGTCTTGAGTGACAAGTCTGATAAAATAAGAAAGAAAATAGCGGTGGCAAAAGATGAAAAAGAAGTTGAAGGAATAAAGGAACAAGGTAAAACATTCGGTTTGATGTTGGGGAATATGAAATCTACGGCATTGGATGAACCCGTTTTCGAAGGAACTCCGCTACTTGAAAGAAAGAACGGCAAATACAGAATAGACGAACAACACCTTGCCTTGATGTTTCTTGAGGCATTTCAGAATGAAGATAAAGCATCAGGAGAACTGAAACCTTTGTTTACACGAGTTGAAGAAATGATTGGTATCCCGAAATCAACCTTGATTAGTTGGTGGAACAAAAGGGACGATATTATGGCACAAAGGACGACCACTATGACTCAAGGACTTAATTATATCTCAACTGCGATGATGGTCGAAATGATGAGGATGACACAGGCGATGGCAACACTTGATTATCGTGAATTATTGAATGGAAAACCTCAAGATATGCATAACTTTATAAGTTTGTTCAATACACTTATCAATAAGTTTCGCTTAATGAACAACCAATCTACCAGCAACGTCGCACATCAACACGAAGTTGAGTTGGTGCTGCCGAATGAATAAATAGGGTAAAAGGAGACGTAGTCCCAATCCCTACATTGCCGCCCCCTTTATAACGTATACGAAACGCCTCGTTACGCGATGATTTCACCATTAAACGTAACAATTGCTACATTTTTTACGGGATTTCCCGTAAAATTTAGTAAAAAGGAAATAATGTTTGCGATATTATAGTAAATAATTGTAACTTTGGTAAACGGAGATACCCATGAAATATAGAAATGCACCAACCAACTACCAGGAGTGGCTAAAAGACAGAGAAGCGAACCCATCAATAGGGGCGAGTCAGTCGGCTGCAATCTTAGGTTTAAGTAACTGGGCGACACCTTTTGACGTTTGGCATGAACTTGTCAATGGATTTGAAGCTAAGGAAGATAATCTGACCTTCAGGTTGGGAAGAGAATTAGAGCCTATTATTCGTACTTTATTTATGGAAGAGACTGGACTAAAGGTGGTAAACGATAACAAGATTAGGATTAGTGAGCCCTATCCCTACATTACCACTAACTTAGATGGGATGGTCGTTGGTGAGAAAGTGCCAGTTGAGTATAAAACCACCGCAATGGGGTGGGACGGAGAGATTCCAGACCAATATTTTATTCAATTACAACATCAAATGTTTGTGACAAACACACCACATTGTTACTTTGCGATACTATGTTTGGGGTTCAAAAAGGAACTTATCATACAGAGATACGAAAGGGATGATGATTTTATTGACAATATGGTAACGGAGTTAGTAAGGTTTTGGGAAGAATATGTCGAAACAAAAGAACCACCGCCATTGGTTTCTATATCAGATGCAAGGAAATTGTATTTTAACGAAGAGCCAGACACAATTATTCAAGCCGATGAAGAAACTTATAAAATCACTAAATCACTCCAACACTATGGTGTGGAGAAAAAGAGATTGGATGATAAAATCAATCTTGCAAGATTACAATTAATGAATGTGTTGGAAAATAAACAAGAACTTCAATACAACGGGACGACACTTGTGACTTGGAAACAGACTAAACCACGCGAATATTTTGACAAAAATACTTTTAAAAAAGAACACCCTAATCTATACTCAGATTATGTGTCGAGTAGGGATGGTTCTCGTAGGTTCACAATAAAAAAGATGGAGTAATAATGACCGACATAACAGAAGCAAAAAAGAAATCTGTTTCATTAACAAGTAAACAAACGGATTTGAAGAACACAATTAAGGGGGCAGAATTTTTCGAACAAATCAAAAATGCCTTGCCAGAAGGGAATCTGACCACAAAAAGGTACATATCGTCTTGTTTGACAGCTCTCGCAATACAACCAAAATTGTTACAATGTAGACCAGCATCCGTACTTAAAGCGATGATGGAGAGTGCAAGGTATGGATTAGAACCGAACAGCCCACTCAGTGAAGCTGCTCTTATACCGTATGGTCAAGATGTTAATTTCCTTATCGAATATCGAGGCATGATGAAACTCGCTTGGAATACGGGTCTGTTGAAGTCACTCGACTTTGATAAAGTATGTGAAAACGATGAGTTTGATTATCGAAAGAGTCACAAGGGGATTACATTCTCTCACACTCCAAACCTACGGGGAAGTAGGGTCGATGCCTATGCATATTACGCAATTGCAGAGTTGAAGAGTGGTGGCATTGCGTTTCAAGTCATGTCAAAAGACGATATTGTGAAACACGCCCAACAATTCTCAAAAGGGTTCTCACACAAATCATCTCCCTGGCAAACAGACTTTGACGCGATGGCATTCAAGACCGTCATCAGACAGTTATGCGACAAGAAACTACCCAAATCAACAACCGAACAGAGTGTTTTAATGAGAGAGGCAGCTCACATAGATGATTTTGTTGAAGATGAACGTCATGTGGTGATGCAAGAAATAGAGTTAGACAACGAATCGACAACAACAACCCTAACACCCGAGTTTGCCGCAGAAAATAGTAGTAATGATGATGTAAATAATGTAAACTCAGATGTTGTGGAAGGTTAAAATTTATCCATCATGTCGAACCACCATCTATCCACAACTACCCAGATGTGGTTCGATTCTTACCCCGTGTAAGAAGGGGGGGAGGGTTAGCTCCACTTTCCGTCCCCCCTTATTCGAAGGATTATATGAAAATTACAACTGAAAATGAACGCAAGTTTAAGGAGAGTAAAAATGGCTGAAGAAACAATTTATATCAACAAGTGCAGCATAAAAGAAAAGACTTTTGATAACGGAGGAAGTGTACTAAACTGCTCTTTTCATATTGATGAACTAATTATACACAAAAATGAAAATGGTTGGGTCAACCTTACCATCTGTGAACGAAGAGATGTCAGTGACAAAGGGCATACTCATTATGCGAAACTAAACAACTATACCCCTCCGACAGACGATTCATCAGATGTAAAAGAAAAAAGCAAACCAGACGACGACGATTTACCATTTTAGGTTTGAGGTGCGAGTATGAAAGTGTGGTTGGCGCCAACTTTTCACCTTTTCATCTATGATTACTTGGAAAAAAAATAAGGAAAAAAGTGACTCTCGCACCCCAAAACATTAAACTTATTATCCCTAAACCAGATTATATGGATTCTGATGAATATAGAAAACTGATGAAAAAACTTGTGAAATTATTAGAAACACTTGACATAAAAGTTATAGCAAAAGATTATGAAAACACCAAACCGAATTGATATAAATTTAAAAGGTAAACCGAAACCTCAACAACGCCATCGGCACACGAAGAAAGGTTTCACATACGACCCTTCTAAATCAGATAAACAAGACCTATTAACCCTGATACACTCACAAGCCCCAAAAGAGCCGTTTTCTGGTGCTATTAGTTTATATGTAAGGTTTTCTATGCCTTATGTAAAAAAACACTATAGAACGGGTAAATTCTCAAAAGAACTTAAACCTAATCCACCGGTCGCATATAAGATTAAACCAGATATAGACAACCTTCTTAAATTTATCATGGATGCTGGAAACAATGTATTATGGAGAGATGATTCACAAATCTATAGTGTGCAGATGGAAAAGGTGTATTCAGTAAGTGGCGGCACAAAAATAACAATCATGGAGGACAATTGGGACGAGTAGATAATTTCGAGAGATGTGAACTACGGTTGGGCGATGAATATGAAATCGTCAACCCCAACATTATAAATCTTGTAAAAAAAGACCTATCCGAAGGTAACCCATTTCATTATCTGTTTACTGGTATGGTTGGTTCGGGTAAAACATATCTTGGACAACAAATAGTCAGGTCTACAATAGAATACAACTCATGGTCGTTGGTAAGTGCCATGCAACACTATAAAAAACATATCAGAATTATCGTTGGGGACTATGTCGATAAGATGGATGAAGACAGAAAAAATGATAATAAGTTTAGTGACCAATGCCTAATGCTTGATGATTTAGGCGATGAAAAACCATCCACACCAGCATCTCACGATTATTTCGGTGGTTTAATTGAGAAAAGATACTTGACGATAAAACGTAATGAAATGTCCCGAACAATAATAACAACTAATCTAAATGCGGAAATGATACGCGAAACATATGGTTCAAGAGTTTTAGATAGATTGATTGAACACTTTGTAATTTGTAAGTTTAAAAGGGTTAGTTTCCGTGAGAAAAAAGAGAGGATTATAGAAGAATGATAGTGCTTAACATATCCGAATGGATTATAAACCTATTAATATTAGGCTGCACGTTTTTAGTGTGGTGTGTGGTATTCTTTTCAGTATCTTTATTATTTTCGATGTTAAATAAGGTTCGTAAAGATTTGTTTGGCTCAAAAAATAAAAAAGGGGATTAAATCAATAACCCCCCTTTTTCCCGAAGACGTAAGAACGAGCCTTACGAATTATTTTTTCTCATATTCACCAAAGACTTCTGGAAACTGTATCTTACCTTGTTTTAATTTTCCCATAGCTATTTTAAATAAGGCTTGTGGTTTTTGGGCTAACTTAGCATCTTCTATTTTTTGTGCAGCTCTCTTCATAAGATATGTTTTATCGTGAGATGGGGTCTTTGGGTCGTTTGCTTTTGCCATTAACTCATCAGCTTCTCTTAACAACCTTGTTTCTTCAATTCTGTAGTCACTCTTCATACGATTCATTGTGCCTTCAAAAATATCCAATGCATTTATTTTATTTCTACTGCAACCAATGAATATCTGTCTCATCATTTCTTCATCATTGGCTGCTAATGCAATTTCCATTAAGTCACCTGCTTTCCTGGCTGTCATACCTCGACTACTTGGAACAGCGATGTTAGAGAACTTCCATTCTTTGGTCTTATCTAAGGCTGCTTGAGTAGAAAATGGAAGTGGTGTTCTCATCAATGTTTTTGTTAAACCATACAACCACTCTGTCCCCTTTTTGTCTTTTAAATCATAGTTCTCAAAACCACTCGGAGATTTACCTGTGAAAATCTGAGTTGTTGTCTGTACGATTGGAGCAGTCTTACCACCTACTTTTTTTACAGCAGCCTGTGGAAAATTAAATCCAGTATCATCATAGAATAATTCAATGAATTCCCTGAACTGTTTTCCCCAGCGCAAATATTCTTCTGTGCCGTCTGTATACCTGCCCATGAAAAGTTTTGTCTGGCTCCCTATGGTATTTCCAAACATTGTATAATCCCAAAAACCATAATCTTCTTTATCTGGATAATAATCTGGATTGTCTTCCATATCCTTTTTACGGTTCAAATAATTTAGAGTATTGATTAACGCTCCATAATACAACATGGCTTTTAACCAGAACCGCCTGCCCATCTTGGCTCTCATTTTTTTACCTTCCTTGGTCTTCATTGCAGAACCAAGACCAGTAGGAGCAAGAGCCTGTCTCATAGTAGATACTGTCCAGTCAGGAGATAATAAGAACCAAGTCATTACCTGTACGGTTTTTGGATTTACCATCAGTACATCCCAGTTTTGACCACCAAATGTATCGTTCACTAATTGTGCAGCTTCATACTTAAATGTGTCGATATTATCACCCTTATATCTTGAGACAAGAGATTCATAGGCGAAAAGTTTATAATTGTCATGCAAATAATCCCACAAAGCAAAGTTCCATCTTTCATAAAAACCGCTTGCAAGTTTTGTTGCCTGCTCTGCCACTGGCACGCCCTTCATTTTAACTTCCAGTGATTTGATTGCGGATGTTATTTTATGCACTGGAATATCAACAGAAACCCCAAGCTGTCCTCGATGAACAAGAAAATCTCTTGCTAATGGTAGGTTTTTCCAAACATCGCTTTCCATCTTTATGAAACCCTTCCAAGGGGTCTTTAATAAAACACCAAGCATTTTTGGGACATCTCGATATGATACTATGGGCATAGCTGTTTCTGTCAATGCCAGATGATGAAATAACGATAATGCTAACTGCATCTGTTTTAAGCCGCCATTCAATGCCTCATAAGCTGATAAAACCCTGCCGCCTTCAAATCTTTCCCCCAAAACAACCTTGATTGGACTTACAAGTTCTGGGTGTACCTTGTAATATGTTTGGGTAAAAGGATTCTTCATAGCTGGATGATGTATCTCAGCCCAACCATCTGGAGCGTGCTGCGGCATGGTAATCAAAGGTTTACCGCCAACATTTAATTTTCTGAGGTTAGCCACAAATTTTTTGTTTGCCAGTGATTTATTGGCTATACTGGCATATATATTATATATATCATTTATATCAGTGTATTTCGGCTTTAAATCATATTTATCTATACCTTCAGTTAGTGTTTCTATGTAACGCTTTTCAGTAAATTTATTGTAGGTGCTAAACCAACGAGCAACATCTGCTTTTTTATTAGTGGCAATATCCCATATATGTGTCACATAATCCATTATTTCTTTGCGAGATAGCTCTGGATTTTCTTTTGCTATTCTATCCCACAATTCTTTAAAACGCTTCCTGAATGACTCCACCACTGGCTGTAAATTCTCAACCAGCTTCTTGTCCTGCATTAATTTCTCAAGGTCGGGACGCTTTAATTTTTTAGGTATTGTTGTAGCCTTTTCAAGAAGGAAAGGTATCAACTCCCTTTGTTCAAGGGTTGTGATTTGTTTAATATCGTTTAAAAAGGAGTTTGTTTCAAGTGATGTGAGCGATAGCTCTGCCCTGAGATTTTGAATCAGCATAGGGATTTGTTGCCTTACAGCTTCGACACCCTCATCTATCAACTCCGCAAGTTTTCGCTTCTTTTCCTCGCGGAGCTTGCGCTCATCCGGGGTTATTTTTTTGAGCTGGTAGGTTGGTCTTGTTTTCTTGGGGAGGACACTACGGTTAAATCTCGGTCTGTGAACTGGTAAGCGGTCTCGGAGGACTTTAGAGTATTGTCCTGTATCCCCTTCGTACTTTCTGATAATTTCGACGTATCGTTTGTCGGCTCTGGCTCGGTTCCCAAAATCTCCAACAAATCTTGCATCGCCCCTTTGTAATCTGGTCTTGGCATTGAATCTTCTCCTTACTAAGTTGACATAATTTACTAACTGTCCACCTTCATCTACAACAACTAAATCAACTTTGTTTCCCGTTACTGGCATTGTTTTATATTCAATACCTCTTTTTGTAAGGGACTCAACTATTCTCGGTAAATCCTTCAGGGATACATCCAGATTGATTTTATATAGGTTGTCAACACCTTCTGGATTGACTTCGAAATCAAGAATGGCTTCCTGATTACCCATCAAACCTTTAATTGCTGCAAGGTATTCACGTTTCTCATAAGAGACTGGTTCTGTAATCGTGGTCATTACTGATGGTTCTGCACCCGTAGCCCATTCACCAAGGGATGCAGTGGTCATTGATTTAATTCCTAATTCAACTTCAACTTCTGCAACTGACCTGTGATATTGCTGCAGTTTTTTAGATTTGATTCCTTTGATTGCTTCAGGTAATCCTATCTCTTTTATCTGTGGGCTGGCAAACTGGTAGGCTTCTGGCTTAACACCAAATATTGATGCATCACCAGTAGCTGCAAAATCAGATAGCATTTTTACTTGTGGAGATTCTTGATTTAATACTGTTAGCCAATATTGTTTAGCTGCATAAAATGGATTTGCTACCCTTGAATCCGTTTTGGGCAATGCTTCTACAAAAGTATCAAGGTCAATTGGCTCTGGAAGCTCCAAGTATTTATCAAAATTGACTTCAATATCATATTCTGGATGCACATTCTTTCTTTCACCGCCTGTCCTGAAATCTTTTATTGTAGCCACAGCAACAACTTTTCTTGCTATTTGAGCAAAGTCTGGCACTGCTGTTTCTTTTGCAACTTGAACTGCGCTAATCTTCGCTTCCTTGACCGCTTGAAATATGTCACCAGTCTTATCTAACAATGATTTAGCTTTACGCTTTCCTACTTTATTTTCTAATTCTCTATATAAAGCATTTAAATAAGCCCTGTTTTTTACCATAGAGCCTTTGGCATCTACCAGAGACGTAATCCCAACTACATTGTATCCAGCTTTTGTATCATTCAACAACTTGGTGACTGCAGCGGAACTATTCAATGCCCAGCCCTTATATGTCCTTGGATACCTGATACCAAAATCTTCATATTCACCTTTCAAATTAATGTTTACTGGGTCTCCAGTAATAAAGGTCACTCCCCTATTTTTTGACACACTTGGCAGCGTTATCTCTTTAGTCTTCTTAAGACTGTAATTTATCTTCGTTGGTGAAGGCTCTCCCTTAACGTCTTTCATTAATTCAGCATGGATTTGTTCAGGAGTCCTTAATTTTTCACTGACAGACCTGTCTAAAAAATCTTTTAAATCTTTTGAGACCTTGCCTTGCTTAACGTACTTAGCAAACCTACTGGCACTTTTCCTGAGAGCATCGGCATATTCTCTGAACTTCCTGAATATTCGTGTGAGAACATCACCGACCTTCCCTTTTGGTTTCGCACCAATCGCATTGTCTTTCGCCCTGTCACTGAACCATTCGCCATTGCTTTGTGACGGGTCGTCCTTTTCTCCTGTCCTTTCATGGTATTTCCTTCTTTCTTCGGTTATAGTCTTATCAAATTTTGGATTCAATTCTTCCTGCTGCCTATACCATAGTTCTGCACGCTCTTCTACAACAGTACCAATGTCTGCCCCCTGATGCAGCTTAACAACATCTACTAAAGCACCATCTCTAAGCTCCTGATAGTTCTCTCCTGCTATCTTAATATCTGCAGGTTCAACACCAACAAACTCCTGTCCTGCTGCTTCTATCTGCGCCAGTGCATTCTCTGGAGTCTCTGGACTCAATGGGTCATCTATATTGTCCTGCAGAGTCCTTAACTCGTCCAACTTGGTCTGATAGTCTACTTCCGGGTCTAATTCCTTAAATAAATCAACCACTTCCTTGATAGCTTCAGTCTCTGTAATCTTCTTCTCCAGGGTAATACCATTGGTCTTGGCTTCCAACTCAAGGTCTTCCAGCCTCTTGGTGGACTGCTCAAAGCTCTGTTCCAACTGCTGTCTCTGCATCCCAGCTAAACCTTCAAGCATTAAGTTCGACTGAGCCGCAGCCTGAGCATCTAATAAATTAGTGTACTGTTTGTTTAATGCTATTTCCTTCTCTGCCTTTACTGCTTCTGCTGTGGTTTTTACTGGGACATCGTCAATAGGTTTTACCATTTCAATAGTTTCAGAATTATCAAATAAACTTTCTAAATTATTTGTTTTTTCAATTATTTTTCCATTTATTAATGGTTTATATCCTTGTTCTAATAATAATTCTGCATCAATTTCATTTACTATTTTTGATTCTTTGAATTTTTGTTTAATTATATCTTGGTTAATAATTACAATATTTTCAGATGTTCTATTTTCTAAACCACTATCTAAAAATCTTATAGCCCCATAACCTTTTTCTTTTAATTTTTTATATAATTTTTTTACATTTTTTAATCCAATGTAAGATTCTCCAAATTCTGCACCTATTTTTTCGTGCAACATATATTCATCAGAAATACCTAAATCTTTTAAGATATTATCAGCTTCTTCTTCGCTTGCAATTTTATTTTCAGGAATTTCAATTTCATACAGGCTATCACCCTGCCCTCTTTCAGAACCTTGTTCTATGTAGTTAATGGCTTCTTTTTTATTTTCGCTAACATATAAATCTTGAGATGAAGAGAGTTTTTTTAAATCACCACCATGATAAACTTTTGTTGTTTTTTTGCTTTCTTTTTTTACTTCAGGCGTTATTTTTCTCTGCTCTAATGTTTTCCGTGCTTCTATCCTTTTTATGTAACCAATAGCATATTGATAATCCATTCCCCCTTCTCCCCATTCCCACTCACCACTCTTTTGATTTTTTTTATACAAACTCCAACCTAAATTTTCTCCCGTATCATCATCTTTCAATCTTCTAATTCTATATTCTGTACCAGAACCTAATTTTATTGTTTTTATTGGGTCACCATCAGCTTCTTCAACGACAAAATCTTCATTTTTTATCTTTACATTCGTCATTTCTTTTTTGACCATCTCAGGCGTTATTTCAGGCGATACTGGGGTAACCTCAACTTGAGTTACGGGCTTTTTGGGTACTTCTACAGGCTCGATTTTCGGCTCTTTTACGATTTCTACGGGTTTTATGGGAATTGTTGGCTCTATACCTGTTTTTGCTGGTATCTGTTTTGGTTTCGCTTTTGGAATATCAAATACTTCTTTTGGTTTAATTCTTAATTTTTTAAGTATAGCATCTTTTAAAGGCACTTCCATCTTACCTTCAGTAACTATTTTTCTAAGAGTTTGCACTCCTTCTGGTTTTTGAGTCAGTTCTCTCACATAGGATTCTACTTCAGGTATTTTTTTCCTACCTATAACACCACCAAATTCTTGTCGAATTGCTTCTATTTCAGGCTTTGTAAGTTTAATCTGAACAGGTTTATATAAAGGTGCTTTAGCTTTTGTCTTGTAATATTCAGCTACGGGCTTAATCTTTTTAGGTAGCTGAGTTGCTTGTTTTGCGGTAGCTTTAAAAATAAAAGGCTGCATAAAATATTCTACTGGATATTGATTAATTTTATTAATCATTTTTTTCTTATATGCAATAGCTTCTTTATCACCAAATGCTATCCGTGTCTGTAATACTGGGTCAAGACCTCCTGCTTGAATAAGCTCCCCAATCATTTTTGGACTCTCTATCATTAAAAACTTAACAAAGTCCCAAGGATGTTCTGTTATGTCTCTTACTATTTGTACAGGTAGACCTGCTAACTTTGTTGCCCCCTCTGCAATATTAGCAACTATTTCATCATCCGTAACTTGTTCGTCTTCATCCCTGAATCTATTAAAATATTCAGTCACTGGTTCCCATGCTTCAGCAGTTGTTGTTCTTCCAGTAACAAGATTATCAATTGATGCACCAAAAGCACTATTAAAATCGTCTACAGACTTATTCCAGTTTTTTACATATGGCTGTATTTTTTCTGTAAATGAAGGTTCTGGTGGCGGCTCTTCAATAATCGGTTCTTCTGGCTCAGGCTCTCGAACTTTGAATTGCAGCCTGTTATCTATATTAGATACTATTTTCTGATTCAAAGCATTAAGCTGCTCGTCCTGATAAGTAATATCAGACTTGATTGTCTTTTGCTCTTCTTGAATTAAACCTTCATTAATTTTATTATAAAATGTGGTTGAATCACCAAATTGTTCATTGTCAAGATATAATCTTAACTTTTCTGCGCTGGCAGGGTCTGTTAATTTCTCACTAAATGAATCAAGCGAACCAAATTGTTTTGGGTTTGGGTCGTTAGTTTGTATATAATCGTATAGTCTTTTAGCATTTTCTGACATTAATTATCCCAAAAACTTCCTATCATATACTCAGATTGTTCACCACCACCTTCTGCTGGTGCTTCTTCTGTTGGCTGTTGTGGTTCAAAATATTCCTTTACAGCATTAGTGTGATTCTTTGCCATAACAACTCTATTAATTAATTCTTTTGCCCAAAGATGCCGTAAGGTTGCATCATCAAAATCTTCTTTAAAAGTAGGTATAAATTCACCATCTATATGGAAACCCTTTCTTCCTTTTAAAACCCTTATAGGAAGTTCATTTGCTATTTTATTAATCGTTCTATTCATTTCTAATTGGTCAGCTCTGGATGCTTTTATATCTGGATTCAAATCTTGTTTTACATAATTGATAAAATCATTATAATACTTATTGAATTTTTCTGTCACACCATCAGCACCAAATGCTTCCCCAGCTCTTTCAAGTTCTGTTTGTACTGTTATATAATCAGTTCTTGCATTACTAAAATGAACTTTATTGTCTACAAAATTTTGATGTCTTTTCTTAGCTTCTGTAGAAATGTTTTTACTTCTCTGTATTCTTTGATTCTCTGCTTTTGTTTCTCTACTGTCAAGTGCATTATAATGACTTAACCAAAGATTCCTTTCTCTTTTAGACCATGAGTTTTTCATTGTTTCTTTCAATGGTAACATACTTGCAGCAGTTGCTCCTTCTTTGAAGAAAGCAGCATCCAGAGATTTCATATTAGGAGTTAACTCTTGCTTAGAACGATTGATTGCATCTGCAATTGTCATTTCTCCTGTTTCTACTGAGCCTAATAAATCAGCACCCCTAACACTACCAACATTTCTGTATATCTCTCTTCTACCAGCACGCTTTTGGACATTACTTTTCAATTGCAAAAGTTGTTGTGGGTTCAAACTTCCCAGTGCTTGATATAAATTTGTGGGTTGTTGTGGTTGAGTTACCGCTTGTTGTTCGTTAGTCATAATTATTGTTTCCTTGTTGAGATGACAAAGTTCTTAACGGTTTCACTCTCTTCAGGTAATCCTGACCATCGTGAATAAAATGCGGAAGTATCACCATTTGCTTCTACAAACATTTTAAACATAATTGTTTTGTTGATTCTGTCACCAGTTTCTTTATCTGGAAATTTTGCAGTATATCTTGTTGTTCCACCCTTATCTTTAAAAGAATCACCTTTTTCCATTTCAGGATATTGTTTTTGTAATTTAGAAGACCAAACTATTGCACCTGGATTATTATGCCTATCAGCTCTACTTCCATTCTCAAATTTTTTCACTTTTGAAAAAATTGTTTCTATGTTGTTGTTGTAGAATGCCAAACGATACTTATTAAACGTATCAAGACTTGTTGTATGCTCTTTATTGCTAACTGTGTCACGAAGGGTAACTTTTTCATTTTTTTCATCTACGTTTGTTACAATAACATTATAATTTTTACCCCGTCGTTTCAATTTATGCCTCCCACCTTTTTTTGGTGGGTTTAACGATGTAGTATCAATCTTTTCAACAACAGGTGCGGCTTCTTCTTCAGCAGCTTTAGCTTTGCCTGCTGTTAAATATTTATCTCTCACAGTGGTCTCCCAATTGTCCTCCCCGACATTACTTTCTCTTTCTCCATTATTATTTAATGAATCATATGCTTCTTCAATTAAATCATCATAACCTTTGTAACCCTCTTGTTGCCATTTTAATAAATCCTCAAAGGTTGTATCTTTTGTTATAGTATATTTTTTAGCTTTTTCAGCAGGTGCGTCTTCAGTAGGTGCGTCTTCAACAACAGGTGCGGCTTCAACAACAGGTGCTTCAACTGGAGCTTCTTCAGTAGGTGCGTCTTCAACAACAGGTGCGGCTTCAACAACAGGTGCGGCTTCAACAACAGGTGCTTCTTCTTCAGCAGTAGGTGCTTCTTCAGTAGCAGGTTCTTCAACAACTGCTTCTTCTTCGGCTGGTGCAGCTTCTTCAACAACTGCTTCAGCAGCAGGTGCGTCTACAGGTGTTCCTTCACTTTTTTTTTCCCCAGAAGCATAATTAGCACCTAAGCCAAGCTCTGCATGAATATCACTTAATTCTACACCACTACCTAATAAAGTATTTACTTGCCTTTCTACTCTTGCGCTTTCCTGTTGCAACATTTGTGGTGTCCAACCTTGGTCTATCATTTTCTGCACATCTTCAGCATTTCCAAAATAACCAGAACGCTCTGCCAGTAATTTCGCTTCATTAAGTTGACCTGCTTGTGTTATGCCAGCAGAAGCTAAAGATGCAACACCTCCAATTACATCTGATGTTAACTGACGTTCCCACTGAGATTCAGCTGCTTTAAATGCCTGGTCTGCTCTCGCTTCTTCTGCTCCTATTTGTGCCGTTATACCAGCCGCCTGTTGACCTATCCGTGCAGTTTCAGCAGTCTGTGCAGCCACCGCTTTATCAGTAGCCGTCGCAAGTGCTTCTTGGGTTTGCTGTCCGGCAGATAATCTCATTTGAGCTTCTATGCCACTTCCACCAAGACCCGATTTTGCGACATCGTAGCCAACCTGTCGCTGCATTTGTCGTCCTTGTTTCCCTGCTACTCTTAACGCTGGCTGCATAGCCTGATGCATTACTTCTCTATCAGAAGAGCGACCACGAATGTAACTCAAATATTTCTTCATATAATCGGTCTGGGGAGCATAATCTTCTTGTCGTGGTTTCGAAAGTGCAGTCCCTGCTATCTTTGCTGCTGCTGGTAATGCTGCTGCTAATAATTGCCAAGGCATTATACTTTTACCTCTGATTCGATGTCCAATTCATACATGATTGCTGAAATGGTATCTGCGTTGTTGATATTAAAACTAACTGATTTACCTCTATTCTTGCCCAATGGAACACCTCTCCATTCCTCTGATGCAGAACTTACTGAATGTGTTTTCTCTGCACCAACCATATTTTCGACTATGGATTGTAGTTCTTTGTTGCTGTCACCAGTATAATCAGCTTTCATTCTTTTTAGCGTTCCTTTCTCAAAAAACATATTTTTTGTTTTGATATTTGAATTACTTGTAGTAAATGTGTCTGTTGGGTAAGAATCTATAGAAGGTGAATTTTCTTTCAAATATAAATTGATGTTCTCCAATTGACTGCCACCTGTGAGTGTAACAGATTGTTTCACATCCAATCCACTGAACTTAGTCCAGGCATTTCTATCAATTTGATATACATAACTAATAGCACCAGAGGTGTCATGTAATACATATTGGTTGTTTAAAGGCACATAATAGCCGAATAACGAGGACTTTATTGGAACATCGACTATATTCTTAGTTATAAGCTGTAACCCTTGATTTCCATCCCATTTTACAACACCTACTTCACTTAACCAAAATAATGCATCTCCAGCTCTTACTAATGATTTTTCAGACAAAAGACCATATTGTTGTTTTTCTTCTATCAAAGAATTTGAAGAACCACTCCAACCACTTGCCGAACCTTGCAGCACGAACCTATTGATACTATTTCTCGTAAAGATAATAAATGTGTTTTGATATTCAAACTGCAAGAATGATGGTGCTGGCATTATCTTTATGACTGGTTCTCTTACTTTTTTGAAAAACAAATCAGGGAATGACTTAGCATTCACATCTGTCCATTTAACCATGTTTCTGTTTGATTTGTATTTTATTTCCTTTGTTTCATCAAAATCAATATTGTTGTTGTATGTATTATCAAGCCAACCTTCACCAATCATATCATCATACATTGGTTGGAAATTCCACAATTGAAATATTTCCTGTGTAGTCTCAACATAAGTCCCTTTTTCAACAATAATATTATCAATATAAAAAGGAATACCATAATCACTATTAGTAGAACCATTGCCTATATCAATTCTATCAGTAACTGCTCCTTTCATAAAATCATGTGCGTTGCTGTCAAGTTTAACAGTACCACTATCAACACCACCCTCATATGAAAACTCTTGACCCCAATCATATAATACAAGCATTGTTGTCCCTGCATCAAAATCCCATGTCCAAAATAAATTATAATAAACAAATCCACTATTTCCCGAATTGGCGTAAGTTGGCATATTTGGTATAACTGTCCATCCTGAGCTACCTTCTGATTCATATATAGCCCACGATAAATTACCTGAATCCGGAATTTCGAATAATACAAGCGATAAAGAACCTCCATTATACGGATTAGTTCCACTTAATTCTGTATCAAATAAATTAAATAAATAAATATGTTCTTTCCCGTTAAAGTTCGACTTATCTATACTAATGGTAGTGGATATAAACCCCTTCGTAAAATCAATATCACTTGATTCTTGAGATGACGAATCCGTGTATTTCAAATCATATTTTATATTACCAGTATTGTTATTTGCCGCATAACTACTACTACCCATTTTATAATCGGCAAACGACTCTAATTGTGGTATAGATGATAATCCACCCGTGCTTGAATAGAAATCAGTCAATTCACCATTGATATTCGTATTCGCTTTATTTAATGCACCACTATCATTACTAAATTCTTGTGGAGACACTATAAATGATGTATCACGGACTCGACTATTATTCCATACTTGTTGTCTATTAAAATTCTGGTATCCTAATTGCATAACCAGACCATAGTGGATTCCAATATTCCCATCCCAAGAAATATCATTAGTAACTAAATTATTGTATACATCTGGCACACCATCGTAAGATTCCATATTGGCTTCATCTGTCCAACATAGATAAACCACATGAGAAGAACCAGCGACCAATAACGGAACCTTTATATACAAATCAACATAATAATTAGCAAATGCTTCACCCTGTTTCCAAGCAACCATTATCGGGGTAGTTGTATCTTCATCGTAAAACCTCATATGCTGTGTATAGTTTAGCATATTATCGTCTCCTATCGAAAACCCTTCCCCTGATTCAAAAAAATCATCGATAGCAAAATATTTAATCGCATCAGCATTGTCTGAATCTTCACCCCATAGGCGTATCTTAACAACCGCATCTACATAATGTTTATTATCTTTATTGCTAATAGTTATTGGATGATAGTATTTGAACTCGTGGGGAAATTTAATCTTTGACTGGACATTACCCACCATTGTAATACCACCAAGTGATGCTGCTGTTCTTGCTATTGGCGCAACATCATTCTCGTAATTGACGGTATTACCTGCTGATACTTCAACAGTTAATGTATAACTATTACCAGTAGTCCCATCTTTACTTGATATATCTATTATCTCAAATTGTTCCGTAAGGTCTAATGTCTGTATCGTGTCCCCTTCGGAATAACGCATAACACGCATATAAACTTTAAAATATTTTAAATCTTCTAAATCATTTTCAGAAATGTCTGGTACTGATAAACCAGTAATAGATACTTTATCAATCCACCTTTCATCTGCACCATTAGCATCAATCTTAAAAAATTGCATATCCAGTGTATCAGATAAGGGAGATGGATTACTCTCATCACCAGATTTTGTGACGGCAGTATATGTGCATTGGAATAAACCAATCTGTGATAACCTTGCATCTGTGGATGTTTCTTCAAATAAAGAAGAATCCCACTCAGTGATATGCTCGACCCTTGCCTTATTTTTAGGAGCTGGCATCCCTAATTTCCCAGCCCTGAATAAACCATCTATATCTATCGTTACAAAATGAGCATTATTAACATTGTCAGTAATAATTATTCTATCATCCGACACAACGAATTGGACATCAGAGTCAGAAGTATATGCAATGCCAGCTTCGGTCAATAAGGTATTTAAATTTGTTTCTGCACCGTCTACAGCATATTGAGCTGCATTAGTCCAATCTTCACCAACTTTATATAATGTATGCATCTCGTATGTACCATCATTTGCAATACCAAATGCAAGTAAAATAAAATCAGAGTTTAATGTATATCCGTTGGAGTTAGTGAGGTCAATATCGGTTACAAAATAATATGGTTCTGAAATGACTTTTACATTGTCAAATAACTCAGAAAGTTTAATATTTAAATAACCATCAAACGTCTCTTGTTCTGTCCGTCTTTTCAGCACACCATCACCAGAAATCTCGTAATTCAGACATTCCTGAAGTTGACTATTGTCTATCAGGTCAGAACGGGCTACGTCGTTAAGCCCACCCGTAAGGAGAGGTAATGCCCTTTTAGCCATTTACCTACTCCTGTTACCAGTTATGTTGAACTAATGTAGTGCTTACTGACCATTGCATCATGGTTGTTATGTCAGCGTCTGTAACTTGAGCTACAATCTTATCGGAACTTATAGCCATCTGAGCATTTATAGATGTATCTTCGCTGTCCAAAGATGTTAAGGCTTGTTGAACAATCGCATATGTGCCACCATCGTTTTCTGCCAACCAATCAATTTTAAATCCAATTGTCAAGGCTGCACCCGTAGATGAACCAACAATTAGTGTTGTACCCATAGCCACCCCGTCTGAAGGAAGTGTAATACCACCCTGCAAAGAATCTATATTTTGCCACGAACTTGATATTGCATGGCGGTCATAATCATGGAACATTGCAGCCCTTGTGTCACCAGCGGCAGATGCATAACCTGACGCATAACTAATTTCATGGTCTCTGTCTGCCTTTGAACGATACCCTAACGCTATGCTCCCCTTTGCTGATGAAGTATTTGAATGCCCAATTGCAACACTATTTGTGGATGAAGCAGTGTTTGTATCACCAATTGCAACGCTATTTGCACCTGAAGCGGTGTTTGTATCACCAAGAGAAACACTATCATTTCCCTGCGCCCTTGCACTTCTACCTGCGCCAAATGCATAATCTCCATCTGCCTGCGCCCCATTACCGATTGACGTAGCATAACGACCGGGAGCGTTGGTGTTCAACATCACTATCCCACCAGTACCATTAGCTGTTAAAGTAATGTCTCCATTACTATCTGTTGAACTAAGCACATTACCATCAAGCCTTAGATTGTCTGCATTGAGCTGACCACAGGTAATAGCATTTGTACCAGCCGCAATTGCACCACCAAATGTCGCTGTTTTATCGTAGGTAAGAGTTAATACATCATCTGCGCCACCAATAGCAGCCAGAGAAGCACCTGCAGATGAGTCATTAAGCCTAAAATGCATCTGACCATGCATATCGGCAGAACTGCCTTGATGAGATACTGTTATAGCACCCAACTCATGTACTGTGCCAGCCCCAAGTTCACCTTTAAATAATAATTCAGAGTCACGACCACCAGCCGTATTTTGTTCATCAGTATTACTTAATGTTATTCTTGATATTGTACCAGCCGATACAGCTAATGCGGCATAACTTATTGAACCAGATACAGTTAAATCACCAGTCACCGTGCAATTATCACCTATTGTCACCTCAGATGTGCTATGACCGATTGAAATTGGATGTCCACTTACATTCGTTCCTATCTTAACACCGTGGTCTGTATCTCCATCAATCGTAATTCCACCAACATCAGATAATAAATGTATAGAAGATGCTCCAGTCCCTTGGTCTGAATATATTTTAATTGTTTCACTTGTGCCACCATTTGCTCTCAAGTAAATGGCATTTGCAGAATTTTCTGTTGAGGTTAAATTAACAGAAGAACCCGTGGCTGTAATATCAATGTCTTCACCTGAAGACCCAACAGCGGCAATATCTATACCTCCCTGAGAAGCAATAATAGTTACCGCATCTGCGGCATTTTCATCTGCTTGTATATTGACGGATTTAGCAGAATTAAGAATGTCTATATCGCCACCACCACCTGATGATATGTCTATACCACCAGCAGATGCATTAATATTGATTGCTGTCGTTCCCGTCCCAGCAGATGTTATTGCCAATGTTTGTGTACTGCCACCACCAACACATTGTAAATCTAAATCCTTATTACTGCCTGTCACAGTCACATTTGAATCATCAGTGGCATCAATAGAAAAGGTGCTGCCATCCAATGTAAATGCACCAGAATTGATGTCTACTGCACCCGATGTCGTAATATCAACTTCTGCAGCATTTCCTACGATATTGACACCACTATGACCATCTATTTCAACGGTTGATGCTTCTGAATCTATATTAATTAATCCAGCGGTTGTTTTCCATGTTGATGCGGCTGCACCAGTAAGATTCAATGCTCCACTACTTGCGACGGCTAAATTTGTACCATCACCTTCAATCTTTTCTCCATCATCACCAAAGGTAATTCCTACGTTAACAGGAATGTTTACATCTGATGTTGCTGTTAAATTGATGTCGGCAGATGAACCAAGAGTTAAATTAGAACTATCACCAGATAAATATTCATTTCCATCAACGAATTGCATCTTAACACCACTTGCCATCGTTACAACTCCCGTGTGTGCAGTCGTACCCGTGACGGTTAAATTATCAGCTACAGTGGTTTCCGACGTTGAATGACCAAGTGTAATGGGCATCCCACTGACACCAGTACCAATTTGAACACCATTTGAAGTATTGGTATTGTCAATAGTACAGGCGGTAGTTGCATTTATATCAACAGTTGCTGTCGCTAAATCAATCTCTCCGTCAGAAACAAGATTCATAATTGTGTCCCCAGAACTATATATATATATAGCATCATCACGGAATCGTAACTGGTTTGATGATTCAACCCTTAATGCAGTTGTAGATATTTTTACTGACGAAGCGTTGCTACTTCCGGCTCCATCATCTGTAAATACAGACTTTAATGATGCTGTTAACCCAGCATGGTCTGCTGCTCCACCTACACCCAATAATTGTTGGTAGATTGTCGCTGGTGTGTTACCTTTTAGAAAATCAGTCATATTTAACCCCTACTAATATTTGTATGTCATGTCTCTTGACATATATGTTGCCTCTAAGTTTGCATATTGCCTCTTTAATGAACTTAATTCCATATCGAAAATCTCTTTATTTACTCCAAATATATCTGGGTCTTTATATTTCGGTCTTGCCGTCAATGAATATAAAACTCCAGATATTAATAATTGCCTATAACTTTCTGGCAAATCTATTATGGCATCCTTTCCTACTACATTTTCAATAAAAGAATACGATTTTTTTACTCGTAATCTAATGATTTCTGATGATGTAGATAAGTCTTTTGGAAAGAAAATAAATCGACCGATTTGCGCCCAATATTTTTCTGTTGAATTATTACTATCTTTAACTTTAGCGTATGTAACTTGTTCCCATTCTTCATTATCAAGATATACTTCTTCCACTTCTATAACTGTGTCATCAAGGCGTAATCTATTATCAGTAGAAATATAGTCCCAACCATGATTAAATCTGCCATAATCTTCTATTTCATCAGTTGTTTCTGATTGAATCACAGTTGTTGCCATTGAATCGATTGAAGTTGAAAAAGTCGATGGAGAAACCGTGATTAACTGTCTCCACAATCCGATTTCATCGTTAACTCTTCTGATTACTTTGTTTACTTCTGCCTTGACAATTGAGATATTCGGCTGCTCAGGCAGTTCTAAAGCAATATCTTGATATACATCATAAAATAATAATGGAATTATCTGTGTGGCTTTACCTTCCTCAATATTCGCAAGATGAACTGGATGGTCTACGGCTGGGGTCGTTGTTTGTGTCGGTTGTTCTGGAAATAAACCCATTAACTATAAGCCCCTTCTTTAGCTGGCTGACCAGCATATGCCGGTAAATTGGATATGTTAACCACTGTTTCAGATATTATTCTGTAAATAAAATTCCTTGAATAATTCAAATCAGTAATCAAATCTGTATTACCATCCCAATCATCTGGATTTGGGTTTTCAATAAATTGGAATACAACACTAATCCCTACCTCATCATCCGCTATTTGACCAGAAACAAAATAGATATTATTTCCACGCCTGAAATAGAATACTTCTTCAGATGTTGGTCTAAATGCCACTTCAAGAGCCATACGTTTGTATTCTTCTTTCGGTATTTCTTTCAGCGTTAAGGCAGATGTGAAATTTTCGTCTGGTTTTTGAAATACATCTAAAAACCTTATTACACTACCCGATGCAGCAAGTGACGGCAACGATACTGTATATTGAGAATTTTCAAGGGCTAATGTGTGTTCTATCTCTTGTATTAAATCTGGTATCTCAACCATATTGTAACCTTCTTCCTTAGCGAGAACCGAACACATACTATCAACAAAACATTGGCTTATAAGCCCACGAAATCTTTTAAGGTCTGGGTCTCCAAGCCTTTTACCAATTTCTCTTTGTATGTCCCTGTAAACCATCTATTCTCCGCTTTGCTGTTCCCTTATCCTGCCGACACCATAATCAATTACTTTGTATAAAAAATTTAATGAGAAATCCCTTTCAAGTGGAGTAGAGCCAGTCCCTTCCTCGCCATATAAACTACTATATGTGTATAAATCTGGCTCTGCGATATAAGTTATGACTAATTTTTGAGTAATCATTCTTTCTTGTGGATAAAAATAAATATAATCGCCCCTTTGGTAATAGAATATTTCATCATTAAATGGTGAATAATCTGGGTCATTAAGACGATTGACTTCATCCAATGATAATTCTATATACCGATGTTCTGTGATTCCCTCCAGTATAATTACATCTGCAACTGTGAGGTCATCCGTAATACTGATAATTTTAGCTGGGTTATTATCTAATACTCTCCCACCACTCAATAAAGACCCACTACCCTTTACTTTCAACTTCCAACGAGGGCTAATATTTGTAACATCAATAACTTCGGATTTTAAGATACCTCTTATATCATCACGGGAAGTTCCTTCGCTGACCGCTAAAGAAGATATGCCTTCATACACAAGCTCTTTCGCCCTATCAATATATATGTCACCATCTGCATCGTTTACTCTTTTGAGTATCTCCTGAACAGCGTCATAATATCTTATTGTTTTATCAGCCATCTAACTCTACGATTTTTTCTATTAATAATTCTTTTTTAATAAAAGTCTCTTTATAAGGGAGTCCCTTAGATTTTGCGAGCTTCTTTAAATCATTATATTTGATTTTATTGTAATCATCTTTTTTATCATAAAAATGCACCGATTCATATTTATCGACAAGAACTTCTGCTGCATTTCTTTCAACCATCAAAGGTATATTGTATTTAAAAATGAAACTCTGACGATTCCATATCCATTCTGAATCAAACTTCTGTATCTCATCTTTAGTCAGAAACTTAGATGTTGGTGCATTTGGCACGGTTTCTCTGTCTAATAAACCTATTTTCATTTGTCTTTCCTCTTCTCTATCATTGATAAAAAATGATTTACTGTCCCAGCTCCAGATTTTGTATTATATACGTTTTTCCAATAATGTGCGATTTCATTTATTTCTGTTGGTATCGGGTTTGGGTCTCTTCTGTATTTTAATCGACAGAAAACCACTCCTGCTGCCATATCATGCCAAAGCAATTCTTGCAATTCGTCTTGACTCATATCGAGAATTGTTTGTGGTTTCCTCTGCATTGCGCTGCAACATTTTTTTAATGAGCTTTCACGAAAAGAAAGATAATTATCTACACAATCTTTTGCCGTAAAACTCTCTACTTGCCAAAAACTTCTCGCTATTCCAGAACCTATTTGTGAGATATACTTATAACCAGACTCAACAAGACCAGTCAAAAAGACTAATTCAACAGCCTCATCTGAATGCATCCCCATTTTCCAAAGGACATCATCTATTAATTTATATATCTGTCTTTGATTCATAAAATTTATTTACCTTTTAAAAGTCTGGATAAAACAACAGCAACAAGGTCTGTCCCCTTATCAACTAATTCTTCAAAAACTTTCTGTTCTTGTTCTTCATTTAAAACTGGCAAATTAACTTTGTCGTTAATGGCGGTTGCCCATTCTTTTTCAAATTCTTCTGATTGAATTTTTTCAATAATAAAAGATTCAATGCCAGCTTGTAATTGAGGCACAGATGCTTCTACTTGTTTTGTTATTTCTTGAAGAACTATTCCTTTAATATCCATTTAAGACTCCTTCATTTTCTTGGATTTTAAAACCAGATAATAAATATTGATTGCAAACATTACACACATTAATATTCCTGATATTATATCTGTATAGTAAACTATTCCTAAACTTGTGCTGATACCACTAACTTTTAAACTGTCCATTATCTTACTCCATTGATTCTGCTGACAGAACCTTTAACTTCCATTAAAACATCGCTCATGTCGTTAACTTCCTTTACTAAATCTTCATGTCTTCTGTCTCTTACATCGTCAGACCTATTCCAACGGTCTAGAAATTTAAGCAGAATAGACTCAATGTTTTCAATGTTTTTAGATTGACCTTCATTTTCTATTTGCAATGAATTTAATGCTTGCGCCTGTGTCTCAGTCACTTTACTTTGTTTCATAAATGTGATAGCGAATAAAATTATTACAACTCCTACCGCACCATATTCTGCATATAATTCTATATATTCCATAATTTATTTTCTTATATTTTTTGTGTTACTTGTTTCAATGTTATGATGACATCCTACTATCAACCTACCATGACTGCACCTTCTTATAATCATTACTCTACTTCAGCCTCAATTACTTTAGGTTCAAGAGATGAACTTAGCATATTAATGAACGCTTCTTTACCAACAGCTAACTGGTCAGCCATAAACTGATTCGTATTCTGTTTGTTCTGCAAATCTTTAATGTGATTTACCATCATTTTCTGTTCGTCAGTCATATTTTCGATAATGTACTCTTTATCATCAAGATTCAAGACTGGCTTTTCTTTTTTATCTTTAGCCATTGTTTGACTCCTTGTTTGGTTAGTTCCCATTATTGGGAAATTTATCTATTCTTCATCCCAATTCTCGCTGATATATGCCTTCACTTCTTCATTGGTGAATATCTTAATAGAACTTGGTAGAGCTTTTAATTCTGTGAATGTTAAATCTGATTTGATGCAGTATTCAGAACCATCTGGTGCTTCACGTTTGGAAAAGTATAAAGGATGTCTTTCCACCATATCATCAACCGTTGATTCGTGGTCGGTAGTTTCGTCCACCACAGAAGCCGTGTAAGTAT
>Ga0208793_1000201_pt1 | contig 41413 bp, 39 predicted proteins | sample 17_taG_FD_184092 | JGI IMG/M metagenome (GOLD analysis project Ga0208793, IMG submission 184092) | Marine viral communities from the Subarctic Pacific Ocean - 17_ETSP_OMZ_AT15314 metaG (SPAdes) (version 2) | ecosystem: Environmental > Aquatic > Marine > Oceanic | place: Pacific Ocean | collected... | reverse complement strand
GACTACGTTGCCATTATCAAATGAGTTGAAATCGTCATATCCGCCCATTGGAGTGCCAAGGGAACCAGATATATCCACTTGCAAAAACCCATAGCCCTGCGCCCCTAGAGATAACCCCTTGCCAGCACTTGTGCTGCCTGTGTCCATGAATCCAGAATATGACGGGTTGCTAATGTATCCTGCATTATGCCCAATGCTTCCGTTGAACGTCCCTTGTGTGCCGCTTACGAGACAGCGGGAGTTAGCAGATGCTTGCTGCCAAATTGGAAGATACACACGGGCAAGACTAGAATACCAGCCTTGGCTTTTGCCTGTGGTATAGAAGGTGTCTATGGCTTGCTTCTGGTCGTCCGACAAGGAAACCCCGTCACCCTCAAGTGCGGCTGCGTATGTTGATGCGTCAGAGTCCGCGAAGGAAAAGCCGCCGCCACCAACAACCATGCGGTTGAGACCAAGACCTAAACCTAGAGACGGGGGTGGGGTCATAGATAAATTAAGGTTAAGGTCTGCTGTCACCGCTGGGGCTGGGGGCCCCAACGGCATGGACAACAGTTACTGGATTAAACGTACTTGTATTTGCGGTAGATGTTCAAGGCAAACTGGTTGGCGGATTGATCACCCAAGCCACCTTGTTCCTTAAGGGTATCTTCGATCTCCTTCATCTTCTTTGCATCCATAGAAGATTTCGGGTCGAAGGAAGTGCCGTGAGCTACCTTGAAGAGTTCTTGAGCCTGTTCGGGGGTGTATGGAGCCTCTTTCGGTTCGCCTGCTGTAGTGTCAAAAGCACCTTCGTCAGGGTCAATACCAAGACCGACTTCTTCGCCACGATATGCAGCCATCATGTCGCTCATGTCGACTTCTTCGGCAGGTTCTTCATTGTAGCCAACCGCGCTGCCGTCTGCGGGCATACCAGCATAATCAGTTGAAGCGGACGGGGACTCGACCTCCTCCATACCTGCGGGGAAGGGTTCTTTACCACTAGCTTTTTTGGCAGCACGTCGTTGTTGGCGTTTCTGCTTTCTGGCGGCTTTTTTCTTGCCTTTATCCATGGCGGCTTCAATAGCATCCATGAACCCCATGTCACCGTCTACTTCGTCTACTTCGTCTACTTCGGCTTCTTCGGCTTCTTCGATGTCTTCAGGCTGTGGCTTCTCTGACTTAGCAGGTTGCACAGCATTGGCTACATCAAAACGAGTGGGGATGACATCACTGCCTTTTCTGTCTTTTTTGGGCTCAGACTTAGCAGGTTGCACAGCATTGGCTACATCAAAACGAGTAGGGATGACGTCACTGCCTTTGTCGTCACCTCCATCATCCATATCCGCCATGAGCTGCTGGATTAACTTGAGCGTGTCAGCGATAGATCGTTTAGTTGACATAATTGATTTAACTGGGAAAGCCATAATCGTAGTAAGTAAAAATTAAAGAACCCCGATTCCCGTTACATAGTGCAGGGAACGGGGTTCAAGTGTAGTGGGGGTAAGGCCCCACCCTCGAAAAGTATCGAAGGTGAGGCCGTGATGATTAGGCTCCAGCAGTTCCAGAGTCGCGCTTGAAGAGGACCACGTAACCGAGATCGGTACGGATCGGCTTGGTTGCGCTGGCGAGGACGCCACGGAAGAAACCAACGGTTCCGTCAGGGTTGGTGACTTCGTTGGGGATGTTGGTCCACTTGAAGTCGCCCTTGTAGCTGAGCGGATCGAAGGTTACGCCGTTAGCTCCACTGAAGGGCTGCGGGATCTGCGACTCGCAAACATCGGGGTGAAGGATGTAAGCAGCTTCGTAGGAAGCGGTGTCGTAGGCAGCATTCGGAGTGGCCACACCGTTAGCAACGCTGTAAGGCTCCACCTTGGTGATGGTGCTGGTAGAGATGCTGAAACGAGGAGCGAGGTCGTCCACAAGGTGGTAGAAACCACGGAAGGACTTCTCGACGCCGAGCGGGGCGATGAGGTCACCGACCTTGGCGTTGTTGTAACGAACGTCGTCGCGGAACTCAGACTCGATCATCAGCTTGCGGCTTGCTTCCGAAGACATGATGACGGAGAACACGGGGCGACCGTTTTCAACACCGTAGGCTCCCTTGTGACCAGCCTTGCGGATAAGATTGTAGTAAATCTTGTCCATGATGGCGTTGGAGAGGAAACCAGCGGGGGTGACGTCAGAGTTGCCCGAACCAGAGGTGACGGGGTCGATGGAGGTGATGTTGACACCTTCGAAGGTATCATCAGCAGTCGCATCGGTGTCCGCATCAACAGTGGTGAGGATCGGAGTGGCCGAAGTAAGGACGGGAACGAAGTTGGCACAAACGCGCTCGTACTCATCGCGGTAGCGATTTTCCCATACGTTGTGGGTCACTTCAGACAGGGTGTCCATGATGGCACGAAGTTGCTCTTGGCGATGAGCAGCGTGACGAAGGTCTTCCATCGAGATGCGAGGGGACTCAATGACAGCACGGCTCAGGGAGTATTCCTTGAGTTGCTTGCTGAACTGAGCATACGCACGGTTGTCAGCAGAACCAGTACCGCGACCGCCTTGGAAATCATCAGCAGTGTCGTCCAGAGGCTGGGCGTCTGCGCCGTTCAGGCTAGTGTTGAACTGATTGCCTCCAGTGGAGAGCGTACCGACGGAGGACCAACCAGCACCTTGAGTATTACCAGCGGTGTCAGTAGTGGCGACAGCGCGGTCATAGATCAGAGTGGTAAGCTGGTAACCCATTCCATCAGGGAATGCGGATTGCTTAGTGAGATCAACCCAAGGGGATTGATGGAGAGTACGTTTGTGGATATCCTGACCGATGCGGTTAGCTTCTTCGGCGAGGATGGTGTTGATGGCGGAAATGCCAGTTCCAAGGTCGAAAGACATGACAAAAAGGAGTTTGGGGTTAAGGGGGTTAGACCACGGTCGGCGTGGGCTACAATGTGCTTGTTTTGGAAACCTTTGTGTAGAACTGCTTATGGCCAGAGCAACCTAGGATTCCCAGTGTGGAACAAAGTCCGATGTGGTGTTTGTCTCGCGGTAGAACTGTTTAATGGCCAGAGCAACCTCGCTGATAATGATAGTTTTACCAATACTCTTAAGATTAGTCAACCCCTTAACTCAAAAAAGCCGCACCCCGATAAACGAGGTACGGCTTACCATGAATCAGCGTCAGATCAGAGGCTAGATAGCTGGGCACTGACGCGATCTTCGAACGAGCCTGCTGGCGAACCTTGGGAGGCAGCAGGAGCAGACGAGTTGGAGCCAGTAGGCTCAGCTTCTTCGTATTCGGCTAGTCGAGCTGCGATGGTGTCGAACTCCTTCTGCAAGGACAAGTGTGCCCGAACCAACGGAGGGAGGATCTTAGCGGACACGCTGTGATAGGCGTGGTCGACTGGATGCAGAGTGGTAGGATCAGCCGCAGAAACCGATTCTTGGATTCCTTCTATGTCTAGCCCCTCCATGCCTTCTAGGAATGGGAGCTTCTGCTGAACGCGCTCGATGACGTTACGGGTCACGTTCTGCCGCACAGTCGCGCGATCGGCTGCCGCTTGCAATTCCTTCTGCTCTTCTAGCTGCTTAGCCTCAGCGAGGGCCTGATCCTTGTTTTGCAGCAACTCTTGGCGACGCTGAGCGATTGGGTCGATCTTTTCGGCGATGCCATAGATCTTAGCGGAATCGCGAGTGCTGAGATTCGGGATTAGTTCAGACAACTGCTCCTCTTGGGTAGCTTCGTCAGTCATGTTGACGATATCAATCAGAGCGCGGGGGTCGACCTCGTACTTGTCGGCCATCTCCTTGGTCTGGTTGATCAGGGCGTCGAGCGGGGCAGTCACGGCTTCTTGGTAGGCGGGCGTGGCCTCCAGATCGCTGAACATCTGTTGGTCCTCGTACTGCTTCAACTTCGCCTGTAGCTCTTCAGTGCTTTTGCCTTCCGCGAGACCCTCCAACTCCTTGATGCGGGCTTCGGCCTCAACCTTGTATTGCTGGAGGGGTTCCATCGCTTCACGAGCTTCCTTAAGTTGACCTTTGACACGAACGAAAGCAGAGGACGCTTTGGGGGTCCAATCGTCGCCGATGTCTTCGGTCAGTTCCTCAATAGGCTCTTCAACGACGGGCTCTTCCGCAGGCTGGTCTTCGGGAGCAGTCTCAGCGTTTTCGACAGGGGTCGCAGCCTCCAAATCGGTGGCAGATTCCAAAGCGTCGAATGCTTTGGCGAGGGAGTTGTCGATAGTGCTGGCGAAATCAGCTTCGCTAGCGGCGGGGAGGTCAGCAATCGGATCGGCTGCTGGCTCACTTACAGTTGGTTCTGTAGATGCATCCATTCTTGGTCTTGGTCAGGGGTGTCTTTCTCAGCTTGGTTGCGAGGAGTAGCAAGGGCTGAAAGTGCAGGTAGGAAGTCGTGGAAGCCCGCCCACCAGTTGGCTAGGTTGGCGTTCACTTCGGGAGTACTGCCAATGGTCTTTGCCCCGTATGGGGCTTGCTGGGCCTTGGTGATAGCGACTGCCTGCCGAAAAATTGGGTCTCGGAGAATATCATCAAGGCGTTTGGCATTATTCGGATTACGATTCCATCGTGAAAGGTCTACTTCGGGCTCTGGTACAACAGAGGACCTTTTGCTAAAGAATTTGAACATTGGGCAAAGTGTTGACCCTTATTATCAATCCGTCAAGAATTTTGAATATGAACTGAAAGAAAGCCTTTAGGAAGTTGGCCCACCGATGCCGCCGCTTCCTACGGCGTCCTCGCGAAACTCCAGCGCAGCTTTCGCATCGCGGTGAGCTTGCTCTTGTTCAAACTTACGGCTCTTGATGTCGAGTTCTAGTTGGGCTTTCTCCATTTTAATTTGCTGTTCAACCTGATGTGCTTGCATCTTGAGGTCGACTTCAGGTGGGCCAGCGGGTTGTTGCGCTTGTCCTTGTGCCTGTGCCTGTTCCTGTTCCTTCTGCATCTTACGCTGTTGGGCTTCGATGGACTTTTGGGTGTTGTTGAGGATTTCTTCCAGATAGTTCAGGATCTGCTTAACCTGCCCAACGAGTCCCTTCAAGTTGACATCTGCTCCCGCGAAGCCAGCAGTCTGAGCAAGGTGTTGGTACACAGCTTGAATGACGGGCATCATCTGCATCGGGTCGGCCTGACCGCTGTTGTAGCCTTCTATGATCTGTTCTGCGAGCGGCAAGTGCGCCCGCAAGTGTTCGCCGTGTAGCTCACTAGAGATAACTGCCACAGGCTTACCAGCCATAAGAGAATCGTTCTCCAGCATGGCAATCTTGGTATCGACGCCCACGCGAGGCTCGTCGGTGTTGGGGACGTAACGGTCGGCAAGGTCAAGACCAGCGCGCGTAGCAACAATATCGCGTCGCAGGTTGCGCTGCCCTATTTCGTCGAACCCGCCACTCATTGCTTGTATCTCACGTAGAGCGACAAGTCGGTTTGCCATTGAGCCGTTACCAATCGAACGGACAGCGCGAGTGCGGCCAAGGTCGAGGGTCTTGATAAACTCCTCCCCTACGCCGCGCGCTTCGCAGCGAGTGAAGAACTCTTTCGTGAGACCGTCCCGCTTCTTGCTCTCGATCAGGCGGCGGAAGACCTGCCGCAGCAAGCGGTTCCAACTGTTGTAGAACAGATTCAAGGCAGCACCACTCAAGCGAGTCGCGACGTCCATGTCGGCAACCACCTGCATCTGGTTCTTGTAAGGCGAGGACTGCTCAGGGCCGTAGGGCGAAACCGTGTCGGTGTTGAGGGCCAACTGTCGTTGCAAGTCTTGCAGCGCAGGCTGGACTGCGGTTCCCAAATTGGGGATCGCTTTCTCGATGATCTTTACGTTCGGCGACATCACGGCGTAAGGGCCGTAGTAGCTAAACTCCAACTCGTCCAACGCGCGGTTGTTTTCTGGCTGGAGCATGACCGCCGACGACATCATCGCGCCGTCAATCTGTTGGCAGCGGAGTCGGTTGCTGGTCTGGATGTGTGCAAAGATGCGCTGGCCCAAGCCTCTGATTGAGTGGTATGTGCCGTTACTGCCGACACCGTTGGCGAAGAACACGTATGCCTCTTCAGCGTTCTTGTACTTACCGACCTTCTTGTAGATAAAGTCTTCCGCGTCTTTGTGCGCGGACATGAAGCTACTGATGCTACCGTCCAACTCGCGAACTAGGAACTGCAAGATGGAAACGGTCGGGTTCTGGATACCGATGTAGATATCGTTGTTTTTGACTTCCGCCTGTAGGGCTTCGAAGTCATCAAGGAACGTGCTGCTACCCCCGCGCCGCCCGCTGGTGCTGACGTGCTTCTTCATCACGCGCTTCATCTCGTTGACGTTCCAACCGACAGCAGTGGCGGCTTTCTCGTTCTTGATGAATCGAGCCAGCTCGTGCAGGTGGTACTCGCGGCGGATCACGACAACGTCGAGTGATTCCTCAGTCGCGGGAGATTGGCGGGGAATCAAGATGTCGGCAAACCCGCCCACTCGAAACTTCCAATCGTCGGGAGAATCAAAGTAAGCGGTTCCGACTCCGTGTTTCAGGAAAATGGTGCAGAGGCGGAGGTACAGGGAATGGAACTCAGGCCAGTTACGGAGCATGCGGGTAAACTCTTCCGCGATGACTTCTTCCTTCTGGTAGCGCGATGGGTCGTCTTGCCCTTTGGACTTCACCTCGACAAACCGTTCCAACGAACTATACAAGTCGACGTAAGCAGAAAGAGAAATATCCAGCAATCGCTGGGCTTCACCAAAGTTCAGGTTGGTCTTCAGTGTCTGGTTGCTGGCGGCAAGGTGCGCCGAATTATACGGGGCCGCCCCATCAAACATACCGTCGATGCGCGCACGATTGACGGCACTAGCTTCGTCAGCTTTCAGTAGCGTGTTGTAGATTGAAAGGGCACTTTTCGCATCCTTCAGGCGGGTCGCCTTTACTTTTCCCTTCTCATCATACGGCGACAACTCAAGGGATTCCAGCTCGTGCAGGTCAGACATGGTATCGCAATTCTACTGTTTTCAGTGACTTAGTCAAGGGTGCAGGTCTTGTATCCTGTACGGCGGCCCTTTTGTCATACAATTTTCTACTACAAGCGGTAAATCACTTACAACTGTCCAGAACCACCAGAATGCAAAAGGCGATCGCGAGTATCATAAAGAGCGCGCTCATGCTACTGTCATTTGGGCGTCCGAACCGAAGATGTCGCGTACGGCTTTACGTACACTTAGCCATGTTCGCTTACCGAACTTATTGCGTAACTGCACGTAGGGGGTTTTGTACCTGACGACCTCCCGTATGATACGGGGCCGCTCCACCCGACTGTTTGGCATACGCCACACAGCACCATACGGCGTAACGTAGTAATCAGGAAACCCGTCGATCGGCTTAGCCTCTGTAGGTATGTCGGCCTCGTGCGCGGGCACGTCCAACCGCTTCTGGTCGTAGAAGTACCGAACCGACTTACCGTCGACCTGCAAAATCGAGTAATTGCCCTTCGTCGGATGCCAATACTTCTTCAGTACTGAATCCCGCCTCGTGAGGTTCACGATTCGGTTATTTGGCGTGAGGGCGTATTTGGGGGCTTCTGGTATCTGTTCCATGATTCCTGTATCCTGTTTTGTGTATCACAAACGATACACAACGATTCTTGTCCGTCAGATCCACGCGAATGTGATGAACAAAGCGGGGATCGATATGGAGAGGTTAATGGTACAGGGTTCGGGGTCAATGGGAAAGTCGTTATAAAAGTGATTATATCGTGACCTTACTATATAAAACTCTTTCCTTAACCTATATAGTGCCTCATTACTGTAACGCAGCACTATATAGTGTCATGTAAGAGTTTTATTGAGTAAGGTTACGATATAATCACTTTTGTAATCACTTTTATACTATTGACTCTACTACGAACTCACATAAGGTGGCTGCGTGATTGAAGTCCCGTTTTCCTACCTACGTTTCCTCCCGCAAGGCTTCCTTGATTGGTCTGAAGAGGTTCAACAGAAATGGCTCGACCAGTTACGCGCGGAACGGCGGCAGCAGCAGTCGAATTACGTCGAGCGTAAGAAAGAGGATAGCCCCGACTATATAGAGCAGCGACGGGCCTACGCGCGCAAATACTACGCGGAGAACAAGGAAAAGTGCAAAGAGGCGAACCGACGGTGTCGAGAACGCAAGAAAGAGGAGTGGCTTAAACGGATGAAGCCGTGATTACTTCCGCTTCCGCCCACTTGCGGTCGTCGACCACTTCACGCGCTTAGGCCCCGTCTTCTTACGGGCTTCCTGTTTGGAGATCTTCGACGCCACAGCTTTGGGGCGACACGCAGGATATGCCCGCTTAGAGCCACCCTTCGCAGACTTGCGCCCACACGGCTTGCCCGTCTTCACGTCTACCCACTTCTCGCCGAACCATTTACCAAGTCCGCCACGCTTTTTCGGTTTAGCAGCCATTACTTCTTAACTTTGTTGTTGCCACCAGACCACTTACCGCCTTTGGCCTTGTATTGCTTGGCCGCCCATGCGTTGGCGTAAGCAGAGGGGTAGACCTTGAACTTGCCTTTGGCTTGTGACTTCATGCGAGACCACAGCGCAGGATTGGACGGCTTAGGTTTGGAACTGGCTCTTTTCTTAGCTGGCATAGTGTGTAGCGGTTGGGGTTGTGGGGCAGATCACCATTTAGCTTTGTTGGCCCAGTAGGCCGCAGACATCTTGCCTTTCGCTATGTTCTTGGCATGGCGCGCCTTGAAGGATTTGCGGCGGGCTTTCTGTGCTGGAGTCTTAGGAGACTTGCCTGCTCCGCTCACTCCTTGCTGGCCGAACCTGATCGTCTTCACTTTGTCACCCTCTTTCGCGACGACAACGTGCGACTTGGTCGGGTGCTTTGGTGTGCGCTTAGGTTTGTTCACGCCAGACACTCCCGCGCGCTTAACGGCTGACGCTGCTTTGCTGGTTGATTTCTTAGCCATAAACTTAGTCTAGTTATTAACGGCGCGTATTGCAAGTTTTTCAGACTCACACTGAACCCTGCGCCCTGATCCGTTCACGGCGTTTTGCGGCCCGCTGAGCGCGAATCTTGTCGCGGTTCTTCAGGTAGTAGTCGCGGTGGTACGCGCGCCTCTTATTGACCTTTGCTTCCCACTCTTCTGGAGACAGGAGCTGGTCGAGTTCCTTCTCGCGCGTACGCCTCGGCTTCACGATACGGTCGTAGTACTCGCGTTGGTAGGCGCGGCGAGCTTCCTTGTTTGCTTGGTAGTACGCCTGTTTCTTTGGGTCGGGCATGCGTAAATCATATGACCCCGATTGATTTAGTCAAATTTTTTCGGAAACACACAGATATATACGCGCGCCCGCGCGCGCAAAGCCACCCCCTAGGGGTGGCGTCCCAGAGCTAAGACTCCGTCTTACACATATTGTCACAAGTTGTGGCTAAAGCCACAAGTCCTTGATGATCAATGATTCCTGTATCATTTACAATGATACAGGAAACAGGGTTCAGTTGAACAGTACCATATATGGTAGGACTTTGCTGGCTTCCCCTTTAGGGAAGCTGCGCGGGGGAGGTCTCTGTAAGGAGACAGCGCGATGGCATGTCGAAAGTCTCCTAAAGGGAGACCGCGCATCGGACTACGTCCTGACACCTAGCGCGCGCTTGCTCCCTTTAAAAGGGAGAGGGATCGGCAATCGGCTACAGTAGGGAGTGATGAAAACGAACACCCCATCCAACTACGTAACCATGAAACCTACTACTACCCAAATCCGCTTCCTCATTGACGCAATCCTTAGCGGGAATGAGACCATCGCCGAGTCCGCCGCTAACATCATCGCCGTCTACTTTTGGAAGAACGAGGTCGACATCCCCGACCTGATGAACGCCGCTTCAACTGCCGTACGTTGGAATGATGCGCAGCAGTTTCTGATCCCTGCCTTCAACTCCCTTCGCCCCGCCCCCGCTGCCTGAACCCCGAACCCCGAACCCTGCGCATTATACGTAGGGTTCGGGAATCTCAAACTATCGTAGTTTACCCCTTACTACGTAAAAAGAAAATTGTTGACGCTTAAGTCAAAACCCCTTAATTCTATTAACGATCAACGGCAGATCGTCCAAGCAGTGCCGACCATGAAACACGAAACAAATACCATGAAACAACACAACAACACCACCACCCTCATCGAAGCTTGCACATCCATCGACAAGCTCGTTCACCTCAGCCCCTCTGAACTTGCCACCCATACGAAGACCGCCGCTTCGCAGTTTGCCAGCTTCGCCGCTAAAGGCTGCAAGTACCTTGGGCTGCTTCGCTCAAGGCTCCATGCCACTGGTTCCTCTACTGAGGACAGTTACAAGCTGATTAGCAATGAAATGACCAAAGCAGGCTTCGACAAGAAGCAGGCTAAATCCGCCGTGAATAATGGCCTTGGCCATTCGAAGCTGGCGGCCTTTCTCGTAAGAGAAGACGGCGGCAAGCCCATCGATGAAGCTCGATTCTATGCGGTTCCCGTCTCCGCCGCCGCTCTAGTGGCCACGACCCTCAAGAAGGGTGGCGCGGAAGCTATCGAACAATTCAACTCCATCCCCCTCCGTAAGGGGAAGTTGAATCGTAAGAGCCTCGCAGAGTTCCTGCCTTCGAAGAGCGAAGGCGAAGCGGTCGACAAGGCCGCCGCCGCCGCCACTGCCGATGCAGTGGAAGGTACGGAAGTGTCCGCCTCTGAAGAGGTCGCCGCTGAACTGTCGCCACTCGAAGTCGCGGCGAAGGGGGTCGCCCTTCTTACGAAGGCATTGCCCAACCTTAGCGGCCGCGAGCTTGACTCCGTCAAGACTGAGCTGGCTAAGCTTGGCCTGTAACCCCTAAAGGGGTCGCTTGAACTACCATAGTTTGAGCGACCCCATCCACCCATCCACCCATTCATCATGCTACCTGTATCCTCTCTCGTCATCATCACCGCCGCATCATTTCTCGGCTTCGCTTTGCTAGGCATGACACGCTACTGGCTAGGCTCACTAGCTTGCTGCGCTGGCGTGTATATACTCATGATCATCACATCTGTCCTCTAACCCCGTACCCCGTACCCCGCATCCTTCGCAGGGTACGGGGTCGAATCTCAAACTATCATAGTTCAATGACCACCTATCACGGCACTAGTGCCGAAGGCGCATCGTCTATCCTATCGGATGGCATCGACATTAGTCGATCCTGTAAGGGATATTTCGGCATCGGATTTTACACGACCCCTGACGCTGAACTGGCGCGTTGCAATTACGCGGAGTTCTCAGGTGACGAAGACGGCGGGAAAGTCCTCGCCTTCGAAGTCTCCCCTGACGCTCGCATCCTCGACCTCTCGCGCTCTGAAGACTGGGACACTTACCAGTCTCATACCTACGGCGGCAGGTCTGTCGCCGACCTCGTGGCGCTTGACGGCTTCGACCAGATCATGCGCTCCTTCGGGGTGGATGGCATCGCCGACCGATCTTTTGGGGGCATCGTGTTCTATAACCCGAACGTCCTCGCCCCTGTTGAACTACCGTAGTTTGCCGTTACCTTACAGGTAAGAAAATTGTTGACTCTTAACTCGTCATCCCGTAACTTAGTTACCGAAACACGAAACGAACCATGACTGTCACCCACTCCATCCTACTCAAGGCCGCCGCTGAACTTATGCAAAGCGGCGCGACTCCTACAGTCGATGCCATCATCGCATCGAATCCTCAAGGCTCCACCCAAAGCTGGGCAGGTGTCATGCACAAGCTACTCGCTCAGCGTTCCGCCTTACAAGCTGGCACGATTGATCGTGCTGCCTTCAGCATCTTCGCCAAGGGCAATTCAAAGCTACCCTTCTTCGCCTTCTCATCGATGGCAATCCTCGATTGCGCTGGATACGGCGAGTGTGGCAAGTGGTGCTACAGCAAGAGCGCATGGCGCAACCCGAACGCCGCTGGCCGCCAAATCAGCAACAGTATGTTGCTCCGTCACGAGGCTGGCCGTAAGCTTATCGCTGGCCAGCTACTTAAGCTACCGAAGGACGTTGTCTTCCGCCTCTACGTGGACGGCGACTTTGACTCCATCGAGACCCTGCGCTATTGGATGGAGCTACTCAAGCAACGGCCTGACGTTCAGGCTTACGGCTACTCGAAAAGCTGGGCAGAGTTCCTTGCGTTAGAACTTCAGGACTATGCTTGGCCGAGCAACTACCTACTTAACCTGTCCTCTGGTAGTCGTCATCCTGATTCGATGCGCGACCTCATGGCCAAGCTGCCAATCACTCGCGGCGAGTTCCTCGCTGTGCCAGTGGAGCGTCATCACATCAAGAGCGGCGCATACAAGTCTCGCCGTGCCGATGGCTTCAAGGACTACGCCGCCGCCGTTCGTAAGAACGCATCGACTAAAGTCTTCGTATGCTCTGGCCAGTGCGGTGACTGCCTACCTGCTGGCCGCCATGCTTGCGGTGATGCGAAGTTCCGCAACGTGCCGATCGCCATCGGTGTCCACTGAACCCTGTACCCCTAAAGGGGTCGCTTGAACTACCATAGTTTGAGCGACCCCGCCTCAACCTGAAACCTGAATCCTGCATCATGTACACGTACACTGAAATTGAATACACCTGTAACCCTCCATCCTGCGGAGGGAATTACGAAGCTGGCCAAGAGATCTCCTCTTGGATGTCGCCTTCTCCGAAGGCTGCCTGTGCCCGTGAAGGCCGCCCCCACTTCCGCCAAGTCGGAGCTGAAGGCGTACCTGTGATGGGTCGCCGTATCCTCAAGTCTCCTAATGGAGTTACCATCTTCGATGAATGGGATCACTGAACCCTGAACCCTTTGTCATGGTACGTGTTCACCCTTCGGGTGTCTTGAACTACGGTAGTTTGATTCACCCGAAGGGCAACGTGCCACACTCATAACTCACTCATACCCAACCATATACGAAACATGAAACCTACCTACACCCTCAAGATCGAACGTGATATCAACGCCTCCAATCCAGTTGAAGACTGGGCAATGGAAGGTGATATCCAAATCATAGTTGCTCACCGCAACCACGCCTTCGGCACTCACAACTTCAGCTCTGCTGAACAGGCGGACGCTCACATGAATGCCCTGCCTGAAGGGGCATACACCGCCCCGCTCTACATGTATGACCACAGCGGAGTCACTGTCTCGCTTGAGCCTTTCTCCTGTCCTTGGGACAGCGGCCAGATTGGATTCATTGTCCTGCCCGACCCGTCCATCTTCAGAGACCCACAAGCTGCAGCTAAAGCTGCCGTCGCCTCTCTGGATAACAACCTTACAGGCAACGTCTATGGTTGGGTTGTCGAAGACGAGAACGGCGACCCTTACGATTCCTGCTGGGACTACTACGGCGACCCCGACACGTCAGGCTGCCGCGAAGACGGCGAAGCTGCACTCAAGCGCGCCAACGAAGAAGCGGCCTCGCTCAAGTATTGCCATGACTTCGACATCATGGCGACCCTCGAATCCAACACCGAAGACTTTGAAGAAGTCTCTCCCGCCGATATCCGCATAGCTTTGTTGCGCCACATCAACTCCTTGTCAGATGACGAATTGCGCGAAGCAGTCGGTCACATACAAACTGTCGATGCCGTTATCTAAACTACCGTAGTTCAGCCAGACAACCCCCAACACTGAACTTGATCCCGTATCCTGAACCATGCAAACTGAGTTTAGATTCATGAACGATTCACTCCTGCCATACGGAACACCCGTCCGTATCTACTTCAACCTGCACAAGAAGCTCTTCAGTGTGCAGACCAAAGTGGACGGCAGGTGGAAAGTAGCGGCGCACTCCAGCACTATCGCCCTGCGCGATGCCCGCTTCAAGGTCAGTCAAGCTGGCCGCAAGCGTGTGATTGCAGAGCAACGCAAGAACGTCCATGCGTTCGTCGAAGGCTACACCTGTAGTGTCGAGGAGTACACCTACATCACGAATGCGGCTGCCGCTGCTGCCCTCACCTACAACCCGTACCTGTACGAATCCTTCGTGACCCGTCATGACGAGCGTCCTGTACACACTGCCGACTATGTGCTGGGTGTCGTCGATCCCGATGACGTGCCTCACCTGTCGGCTGTCCTATCCTAAACTACCGTAGTTTGCTTTACCTACGGTAAGAAAATTGTTGACAGTAACCTGATTGCTGTCCTACTATGTAAAGCCTCAACTCGAAACACGAACCCCAACATCCAATGAACTACCCCGTTGTAAACAATGCCGATGAGCTTATCGAATTCGCTGAGCTTGCCCGTGACACCGACCGCATCCTCGCCCTCTACGGACAAGGCGGCGTTGGTAAGACCTCCGTCTGTGAGGACATCGTAGCCCCTGCGCTGAACATCGCCGATAGCCACGTATTCGTGGTCAATCACTCAGGCTCCGCCCCCTCCGAAGTGAAGGGCACTGGTGTGCCTGACATGACCACCCGCGAGATGTGGTTCGGCAAGCCGACCGACTTTCCCCTCTACGAGAGGATCGGAGACGAACCTGCACTGCTGGTGCTGGACGAGTACCCCGAATGGGATGCCTCCGTGCAGTCTCTCTGCCGCTCGCTCTTCCAGCCGACTGGCAGTCGCCCGAAGATCGGGTCGCATGAACTCAGTGCGAACACGGTGATCTGTGTGACTGGCAACCGCCGCATCGACGGCAGCCGCTCGTCCGTCCCATCCGCCCCGTTCGTGGAACGCTGTGTGTCCATCGTGTGGCAGCCGACCCTCGACCAGTGGCTCGACTGGGCAGCAGCCGAAGGTCTCGCCGCCAGCCCCGTCTACACCTTCCTGAAGTTCAACGGTCTCGACCAGCGTGGTCGGGAAGGCGACTTCTTCTGCCCACCTGTGCCGCAGCCTTGGACTGGCGATGCTCACCCCTGTCCCCGACAGTGGGCTGCCGCTTGTCTCATCAAGGAGGACAGCCGCATCTTGCAGAAGGCGTTGGCCTCGCTGGTCGGCGATACCGCTGCGGCTGCTGCCTATGCATTCCACAAGACAGTGGCGCAGATCTTGCCCAAGCTGGCAGCCGTCCGTGCTGGCACTGAGTCTGCACCGACCGATCCCGCTGAGCAGTTCGCTCTCGTCCACTGCGCCCTCCGTCAGGGCAAGCGTGAGAACGAAGCTGATCTCGAAGCGGCAGTCGCTGGTGGTCAGCTTGACTGGCTCGTCGACCTGCTGTGCAACTGCAACGCTGAGATCCGCGAGTGGGGCTACCGCACCGCTACCTCCAAGCACTGCGGCATCCCGCTCAACCAACACTCCCGCCGCTCCGCCATGCAGGGCGTAGCCTAAACTACCGTAGTTTGCCGCTGCCTTAGAAAAAGATTTGACACTAAGGCAGTGGCTGCTATTCTCCATAACCTCAACCCGAAACCTGAACCCCACAATCCAATGAACCAACTCGACACTATCAACTCGATTGTCATGGCCCGCCTTCTGACAGGTAAGCCCTCCGTATCCGCCAAGCTGGAACGCCAGCATGAGAACATCGTCTGTGCCAGCGGCGCAGAGAGTGACGCAGTCCGTGCCCCATCAGGCCGCCTGTTCGCTAAGGGTGGCCTCGTCGCCGATGCATTCAGCATCATCAACGGCATGAGCGTCATCCTCCGCAAGAAGGGCAACGCTGTCCCTGACATGGTCGGCGCAACCTACCTGCAAGCCGACGACATCGACGAAATCCAGAAGGAGTTCGACGAGCGCACCGACAAGCTAGATCAGCTCAAGGCGCAGATCCGCCAGCAGTACGCCAGCCTCGTGCAGGCTGGGCAAGCTCACTTGGGTACTCTCAAGAACGAGATCATGTACCCCACCGTCGACGAGTTCCTCGATGACTTCCGTTTCCAGCTCAAGTGGCTCGGTCAACCTGCTGGCATCGAAGGCACTGTCCTTGGTGCAGTGAGCCGTGAGACCGCCGCCCGTGTTCGGGCTGCGTCTCAAGCCGATGCCCAGTCCATGCTCACCGAAGCACACGGTCGCCTCGTGCAGACCGCTATCGCTGAGATGGGTGATGTCGTCACTGCCCTCACCACTGGCAAGCGTCTCCGTCAGGAACGCCTCGACAAGCTGTCCCGTCTCGCCGACGAGATCGAGTCGAAGAACTGGCTGAAGCTGCCTGAGCTGCGCGACACCGTGACCCGCCTCCGTGAACTCCACATCGATGCAAGCGAGATCCCTCTTGAGGATGACCGCAAGCAACACGCTGCCCGTATCGAATCCGCCCGTGAGGATGCCAGCAAGACGCTGGCTTCCCTCGGCCTGTAACCTGAACCCTGAAACACGAAACGATGAACCATTTCCAATACACCCCTGACTGTGACACCTACAGTCGAGCAATGCGAAGGGTCTCCCGCTACGGCGGGATGGCCTACGGCAAGCTGCTCACGTTGAAGGTCTGCGGCACGAACGATTGCCCCTACGGTGCGACCGATGGACGCAAGCTGCTCCTTAACCCCGATGGCATCGAACGCCTTAAGCAAACCAGCAACCCCGTTGGCTACCTCGCCTTCCTGCTGGTGCATGAGGCACTGCATGCCCAACTGTCCCACGCCACTCGTCTCCGTAAGTTGGCCGACCCGATGACCTCCAACATCGCTGCCGACTACATCATCAACGCGATGATCGCCGACATGAACACCGCCGCCCTTGAGGCAGGTGCGAAGTCCGTGCCCTTCCCGTTCATCCCGAACGTCCTGCTGGACAAGGAGTTGTCTAAGGATCGACACGTTGTCGAACTCTACAACATCCTCAAGACCAAGCAGGAACAAGAGGCGCAGCAACGTGCCGCCGACCAACCTGACAATGATGACGGCGAAGAAGGCGACGCTGACAACAAAGACCAACGGGACATGACCGACGAAGAAATCGACGAGCAATGGGACGCCGACAATGAATGGCCGAACGGCGGCGATGACGCAGACGAAGAAGGAGACGACACCTCTGGTGATAGCTCCGACTCCGACTCCGACTCCGACTCCGACTCCGACTCCGACTCCGACTCCGACTCCGACTCCGACTCCGACTCCGACTCCGCCAATGGCGTACCTGCTAACGACGAGCCCAAGACCGACGAAGACATCCTGAATGACTGGGTCGGTACGGCGGCTGGCACTGACCTCGCCGATCCCATCCTCGATGAGGGCGAGACCGAAGAGTCCTTCGCTGAAGCTGTCGACGAAGAGAACGAGCGAGTCATCCTGCAAGACCAACTGGCTGAGCAGGCTGGCACGTCTGGCCCGTCTGGATCTCGTGAGATCGTCGAGCAACGCCGCCAGTGGGCTGGCCTTGAGTGGTCGGACTACGTCAAGCAGTGGATGACTGACAGGCTGGATGAGGGCTGGAACAAGCCCATCCGCATCAGCACCTTCGCTGCCACTGGCCTTGTCGAAGATGACCGCGAGTCGAACAGCATCGGCGAGCTTGCCATCGTGGTCGACACGTCCATCAGCGTCCCGTCCTCTGTCGTACAGGAGATGCTCGACGCGACTCAAGATTCGATCGACACACTCCGCCCCAAAGCTGTCCACCTGATCAGTCACGACCACGCTGTCCGCGATGTCTTCGAGTTGAAGGCGGGTGACGAAGTCCCTCGTAAACTGGCTGGAGGCGGCGGTACGCTCTTCGCTCCTGTGTTCCGACACATCGAGGAGAACTGTCCTGATATCGACGGCATCATCTACCTGTCTGACCTCGATGTCCACGACTGGAATGACGTTGTCGAGCCACACGTTCCAGTACTCTGGCTCGACTGGTGTCCGTACCGTGACCACTCAGTTCCCTTCGGGGAGCGCATCAAGGTAAGCTGTGCATGAATGCTATCCTATCATTCCTCTGTGCAGCGATCCCTGCTTCCGTCTTCCTGATCATTCTTTGGATGATCGCAGGATAACCCTCAACCCACAATTCAACTTAACACCAATATGAAACCTGAACCCCTACCCCATAACATGAGCAACCCACCTACTAACCTGACCCATCCTTCCCAAGTATGGGACAACATCAAACCCATCGCCGCTGTCCAATCCCTCCTGCCCTACCGCAAGCACGGTATGTGGGTTTACGACGACGCCGATAACGAACTCGTGGCCGAAGCATTTGTCTGCGGCATGAGCGAGATCATCGACGACATCCTCATCCGCAGCGGCATCAATCCGAAAGACGTGAAGGATGGCTTCCGCCTGACGTTCTCGCCCTTCGAGTTCCCGAACGCTGTCCGCTCACTTGAGTGGCAGTACGCTGCGAACAGCGGCAACGTCTACAAGTGCAGCGAGACAGACGCTGAAGGCTGGCTCTGCCCCGCCCTCCTGCTGTACTTCTCCTGTCCGCCGAAGGTGCTTTTTGCTCGTGCCGACAAGCTGTCGCCCGACGAACTCGAAGAAGTCCGCTGGCATCCGTCCCACGAGGACAACGAGCCTACCATGTTCGACGACCACGAAGAACAATTCCTGTAACCCCCAACAACAACCAACAACCCACCACCTGAAGCATGAACGCTGAACAATCAATCACTACACTACCCGCTGGCCGATACTTCATCGGCGACCTCTGCTACGTTATCTCTGATGACGACTGGATGGGTATGGTCGAGCTTATGGAACTCGATGACTTCACCTTCACCGAAGGCGTCTTCAATGGCCGCCCGTTCGCTGTGTCCTCTACGATGTGGGGTGACGGCTCGTATGAGTCCGACCACTACGTCGAAGGCGAAGACAACGAAGAGCCCTTCCGCTTCGGCGTGGACGCTGGCTGCATCGGCGTCATCCGTATGGAAGAGGCGGACTTAGGCCCGCTCAAGGATGAGCATTGTGATCTAGGCGTGGTCGTCGACTTCGACAAAGACTTCCAAGTCGCTGGCTGCCCGCAGACCAAAAGCTACCGTGATGTGTGGGATGGCATCATCCACATTGACGACATCGAAATCTACACCGACTGATACCATGTTCATCTACCACTACTTACACGAACTGGTCGACGAATACCGCGACAAGATGGCAGCAGCCCGCTTCGTTATGCTGGTCTACGCCACGCCGTTCGTGTTCTTCGGCAGTCTCGCCGTCGGCATCAGCCTGATCGCTGGTGCTTTCAACACCTCAGCTAAGATCTTCGCCGTTCTGGCGGGGATCTTCTGCACCCTGTATCTTGTAGAGTTAGTCATGTATCTCTACTACCTGTTGCGGTGCAACCAACTCACCACCCGTATCGAACGAATCAACAACATTAACTCCCAACTCTAATGAACCGCATTATAAACCTCACCCCTCACACCATCAATATCCTTATCCCGAAAGGCCATAAGCTGGATATCTTTCCATCTGGCCGCATCGCTCGCCTCAGCTACGAGACCGAATCAGCAGGTGCGCTGGAGTACGAAGACGCAGAGATCGAAGTCACCCGACACACCAACCCCGTCATCGACAACCTGCCTGAACCTGAACCCGACACCTTCTACATCGTGCCGCTCGTCGTGGCTCAGGCAGCTAAGCGCGCTGATGTACTGTCTCCTGCACGGCTCGTTCGTGACGCTGACGGATACCCGATAGGTTGTACAGGGTTCATGGCGCATGTGTAATTCCAACCCCAACACGAAACATGAAAACTGCAACCAGCGAAACGATCCATGTGTTCAGTGACGACCTGACCCGAAGGGCGAGGTTCATCTTCGGAGAGTTTGTCGAGTCCGCTTTCTTCTCTTACGAAGCAAAGTCAGACCGCTCCGACATCCATAAGGGCATGGACATCGCCCACCTTTCCCAACAGGTAGCGAGCGACCAACCCAATACTCTCCACGAGATCGTCATGCCTACGGCTGGCGAAGTCGTGATCCTGTTTGCTAATGGCAAGTCTGTCGCGTTCGGTGTCACCGAATGGGGCGAGATCAGATGCCAGAAAGAACTCAACCCCGTACCTGAACCCTGAACCCTGAATCCTGAACCAGTGATCAAAGGTTTAGGGTACAAGGTCTACCCTAACGTAACTGTCACCGACAAACTTATGCCCGACAAACAACACAACCAACCAGCATTCCCGCAAGACCTACAAGGTCGTCGAGGAGATGACCCACATCTTCAAGGCATGACCCTACGAGATTACTTCGCCGCTCAAGCGATACCCAACGTAGCAGAGATGACGATACGTGAAGCCGCTAAATCCCGACGCCAACCACCGAAGGACGAAACGCTCAACACCATCGCCATCCTGTGCTACAACATCGCAGACGCAATGCTTGAACAAAAGAACAACCATGAATCCTGAACCCCAAACAAACCACAAAAAACATGACACTAGCACAAGCATACAAAGAACAATTCGGGAAAGTATCGTATCCTTTTAGTATACACGATGCCAACGGCAACGAGACATACTCTGAGGACAGCGATGGCTTTTGGTGGAAGTGGGAATACGACTCCAACGGCAACCAGACATACTTTGAGGGCAGCAATGGCTATTGGACGAAGTGTGAATACGATTCCAATGGCAATGAGACATACTATGAGGACAGCGATGGACACATTGAAGGACAAAAGCAAACCATCGAGATTGACGGGGTGCAATACTCAGCCGAGCAGGTGCGCGAGCGAATTGCGGAACTTAAACCCGTGCAAGACAAGTGAACCACCAACCGAAAACGAGAGAAAACAACCATGAATCCTGAACAACAACGAATCGCAATCGCAGAGGCGTGCGGGTGGACTGAGTGCCGACTAATAAAAAGCTACGATGGGGAGCAAGTTCCTTATGGAGTTGCTCCTAATGAATCACCTATTCTAAAAGAAACGCCCGACTACCTCTACGACCTCAACGCTATGCATGAGGCAGAGGAAGTTTTATTTGCACGAGGTTGGGAATGGCAAGTTCGCTATTATGACAGACTTTGTGCAATGTCGGGCTGCTCTAACAGCGGTGTACACACTCTAACGCTTACCGCCGCCCAACGCGCTGAAGCGTTCCTCAAGACCATTGGAGAATGGGCCGACGCTTAATCGGGATCTTCGATATGGAGATAACGGGCTCGCTTGTTTCGTGCTTTCACCATCTCATTCAAGCGGGCCGCATAGCCTCGTTCGACCAAGCCTTTGGCGTACTGCTTGTTGATTTCGGGGCGATCCATGATGCCGTGGAACATAAGTCGAGCGCGGTTACCTCCAACGCCTCGACTCTTTAGCATTCTGAACTGATCCTTCGCCAACAAGCCCAAGCCTTCGAAGCCGCGAGCTATTCGCAGCATCTCTTGGTTCAGAGCGCGCTTGCCATCTAGTTCTCGCTGGTAGATAGAGTCGATCTTATCAGGATCGAAGGACTCCTTCGAATACAGCTCGTACTTCTGCTTGTTCACTGCGCTCATCCGATCGAGGTGACTGTAGATGAATCGGCGATACTGCTTCTGTAGGTCGACTTCGTGTACCTTGACGGGATACGCTCCGTCCAACAACTGACCAAGAGGCGAGTTGGAGAACCCTTCGTAGTCTCCGCCCGTAGCATTCTTCGCGTCGATCATGTCCTTCAAGAGGCGAGGCTGATACGAGTTCTCATACAGGTAAGTCGCCGACTTCAGGAGGCTCGCCCCCAAACCATCTACGCCTTCGACCCATATCGGATCATCGGTCGTGCTGTTGCGGTTTTTGAGGACGTCCATCATCGACCCCGCCAAGATCTGATCATCGAGGTAGGTGTCGAAAACCATTCCTTTCGTAAACTGTCCTACAGCATCGGAGATATCTCCCTTCGCCAGTTTCGGCAGAGACCGAAGAAACGGATCGACGAGCAAGCTGAAGGGGTTCAGGTAAGTCATGTTGACCGACCTGAGATTACCTTTGTCGTCCCGCAGGTAGAAGAAGGTATGGCCTCGCAAGTACTCAGGCATAGACTTGCGGAGTGCTTCGTCCTCTTCTCCACCAACTCCACTGAGCGCAGCCAGCGTCGCAGGAACGGCGGCAGAGAATCCACCTAGAACTCCAGTCATCGCAAAGAACCGCCGTGTGCCGCGAGCGCGTACCATCGGGTTATTGCTTTTACGCTCTCGCGCGGCAAGTTTGTAGGTGTTGATGACGATACGGGGAACCTCCATTTTGAACCTGATGAACGGCGCGAACACCATACCGAATCCAGATTTGGTCAGCGATTGCGCGAGCGGGGGAGCCTGCGACAGAGACTGAGCGGTCATCAAAACCTTCTCAGCAGCCATACGCTTAAGATCGTATTCGCTCATTCGACCGATGTCTGACTTAGGATAGCGGCGTTTAGCTTCCAAGAGCATCGACAACTCGTTTTCGTAGTAGGCAATCTTGTAGCGTCCGTCGATTGCTGCGGACAAGTCGGCCAGCTTTTTCTGCAAAGTGGCTGCTCCTTTCTTGGTCTTGCCGATTACTGGAATCTCATCGATTGCTTTGTTGATCTTGGCTAGTGCGCTATCGGGATCGATTTCCCCATTCAGCAACTGGCGCAACAATCCTGCATGCAACTCGTCGCCGACGATGTTCAATCCTGTCAACTCCGTCAGGTACTCTTGCACCTGAGCGTCAGTCAATCGCTGACCTTTCTCGTCCAAGCTAGTGCGGTTGAACATCAACGAGCGGCCCATCATCTTGTCTACTCTGAAGAATCCTTGAGCAGGCCCGAAGAACAGGAAGTTACCTAATGCATTCCGCAGGAAGAAACCAACAGAACCTAAAGTCTTCATGGCCATCGCTTGGCCAGTGAGTTTTTGGGCGACGACTGAAAGACCGCGCACCGCTTTTTCCGAAGTAGAGTTATGGTCAACAGTGAAAGATGGGTTAAGCGTATCTTGCATCGCCTCGACCATATCCCTAGGCCCGTACAAGTTGTTCAGCGGGTCGTTCGGGTTGGTGCTGTTGCCCCTGCGAAGAGGCACGTAGTCCTCATATTGGTCTCGCGCAGCTTCGTACGTGGCTTGATCCACTAGGAAGCCTTGCTGCTTACCGACCTCAGCGACGTTGTTGAGGAACGTCTGCTGCGCGGCGACGTTAGCTACCGTCGAGAACGTACGGACAATCAAGTCTGTTCCCTCCTGTGGCCCGTACTCGCCCAGCAGCTCACGAATGACTTTCGGTACATCTTTGCGTTTCTTGAGGTTATCCTCCAACACTTTCAAGCCGTTCGCTGACTGCGGAGATACTCCAGTCCGTTCACTATACTTGTCGAGGAATGCTTCCAACGCAGCCGACCCCGCAGTGTGGCCGTAGCCTGCTTTGTCGTATGCCTTTTTCACAGCCTTCTTCGCCTTCTTCGTAGCCTTATCTTCGGCCTTAGCTTTGGCTAACCCCGCGTCCATGCCTTGGTCGACCAACTTGTCGTAAGTCTGAGAGTAAGTCGAATTGTACATGTTCTTGTACAGTTCGTCCTCGAAGAACTTCATAGCGCGGTCGCGCAGATCAGCATACTGCGGATCGGTTCTCACACGTTCAGCAAACGTAGGATCGTTAAACATGCGGTAGGCGCGAGTAATGTAGATCCCACCAGTGCGGTCGATCTTAGCGGAGATCTCGTCGGTCAGACCAGCGTCTTTCATCTTCTGTTGGATCGGCTGGATCAGGTCGCGGCGCATCGATTTAATGTGCGCGGCGAGTTCAGAAGAACGCTGCCCCAGTTTAGTCAAGGCAGCATCAGATGCGCGTTGAGCTTGCTTAAGTGCAAGTTCCTCAGCGTTCTCGATAGACTTGTCTCGCTTAGCGCGACTGGAGTCCCGCATGATCTGCTTCTCTCGTGGAGTAAGTTGATCATTCTGATTGATCCTATCAAGGCGAGCCATGTGTTCATCGTCGAACTGCTGGATCGTGTCTTCGTTCAGTAGACCGCCGTCGACATAACCTTGAGCCTGAGCGATCAAGTCCCAGTCAGTGTTGGACGGGTCGCCGTAGGCTTCGACGATCAGCTTATCCATCTTCTCCTTATACTGCTTAACCAGTCGGGTAGAAGCCCGCTTAAACGCTTCACGTTGATCGATGAGCTGCTTGACTGGGCGACCGACGTCACCCATGAACAGGCGGCTGAGCCAACCCTTCGGTGCTTTGTACGCTTGATATTCGTACATGGGCATCTCAAGAAGCTGAACAACATTGCCGAAGTCCACACCGTCGAGGCTGCTTGAGTTGCCTGCGTTCTGACCAATGCTGGTGAACACAGGGAAATCGAGAAGACCTTCATTGATGACTCGCGCATTGTATTCGTCTTGCAAATCTTGATATGCCTCTGGCAACGACTCACTGTCGGTTTCCTTCTTCAGCTTGCGGCGATTAGTTTCAAACTCATCGACGATCGCAGTCAATTCAGGGATCTGTTTTACGGCGATGAGTGAACTAAATTTACGCTGAAGAAATGCTGCGAGATTCGCGCTATACCGAGAGAGGCTCATTTCAACTTCGGTCTGAACGCCATACATTTGCCACAGATAGGCCACACGATTTCGAGTTGCGCGAGGTATGTTTTCGTCGTGCAGACCATAAAAGAAGTCAATCTGACCGTCTGGCCTAGTTACCAGACTGCGAAGTTCCTTCAACTCAGCTTTAGCCTCTTTCAACAAGGTCTGAACGATCTCTTCGTTTGTCAATCCTGACACATATTTCAGAGTTAAGCCTTTGGCGTCATCAGCAGGTTCACCATCTTTTACTGTCGACCCATATAAGTCTAGATTATCGCCCACATCTGAAACTGCGTTTCGTATCGAACTCTCTACGGTCTTGAAATACATTGGGTCAAAAATAGCTGTGTCAGGGTTTGAGGTGGGTGACTTCACCATGTCAAAACCGTAAGCAGGCCAACTATAGTAACCGTTCATAGAAAGGTTGCGGGGTGCTAATGACTCCATGCCGCTCATTTTCACCGAAGGAGAGTCTTCCTGATTTACATTGGGGGCGACAAATCGATTTATGATCTCCTTGTACGCTCTGGAAGTGCGGACATCACTACTCGAACCTCCTGCGGTTGTAGTGATACGCCTTATACCTAATTCTTGGTTGTTGACGATCAAGGTCGTAAGCAGAGTTTCCGCGAAAGACGACCCTATACGCGCTCTACCAATTTCTTCGGCAGATTTCATTTCTCCGATCTTGATCACCCCATTGCCTTGCAAATACAAGTCGACGGAGTTGATTTCTTGGCCCTCGTCGCCCTTCAAAATAATGTCTACTTCACCTTGGTCAGTCTTAACTTCGAGAGCGTAGTCTGCACCTACATTAACAGCTTCGAATACTTCTTTGATTTTTTCGCCGAAGACAACGTCAGAATCTAAGTCAGAATCTACGCCGAAAATCTCATCGTCAGTAGCCATAAACTGATTAAGTTCAGGGTCGAGGTCATCGAGATCAATAGGCGCACCTGCCAATTCCATTTCTAGTGCCATTTGTTCTTCCTCCATGAACGCATCACGCTCCTCGTCAGTCATGCTTTCTACATCGATATCACGTTTCTTGGTTCGGCGAGCAAGTTCCATGTTGAGTCCCGCATAGTTCATGATGCGGTTAAACGCTTTGGAGTCGATGGCGGTAGCAGCGAACAGCGCGACTTGATTCGCGGCATTAGTGTAATCCTCAATGTCACCCAAAGGATCTGCGTTCAGCGCGCGCATGTATGCTTCCACAGACTCTGCGGGCAGATTAGGGTTAAACGTCTGCGACAACTTCTGGCGAGAGAATCCAAGCTCGATGGCTTGCATCTCACCGATCACTTTAGTCAGTGCAGCGTCCATCGTTCCAGATGCACCGTTCAAGCGGCGGTTGGCCGCCCACTTGTTAATCACGCCACCGATGTAACGCTTAAGGATCGCCAGCAAAGATGGCTTGGATCTCCAGAACTCAGCGTCCTCTTCAGTCGTATAGCCGCGAGTAATCTCCTGCAATCGCATGCGGAGTTTTTCCTCAGCCAGTCTGAACTTCTCTTCCGCAACAACGGCGGGATCTTCTGACTGCAAGTTAGCTAATGCTTGTTGCTGCTGATCTGGATTAAATCTGTAGTACTCACTCGCGATCTCCGCGTACTGCTCATCTGACAGGGAATCGACTAGACCGTCAATTTCTGCTTGAGTCAGTGCGCCGAAGGAAGCCTCGTGGCCGATCTCTTCGTGGAGCATGATATCCACCATTTTCCGCTTACCTAGTCGGTCGAATGACTCCAGACCTCTCATAAGGATCTTCGGGTTTATGAGGATAAAGTCACCGTCTGCGCCCATCGCGGCTGGCATGTTTGGATCATGCTTGAACTGGACGCCGTACGGCAGCCGTTCGCGCAAGAAGCCGACCACCTCTTCGAACTCAGCTTGCTGCTGTTCAGTGGTCAGGTCTTTCTGAGAATCAGAGATGAGTTGTGTGCTGCCTGCTTCAGGTATGCTGGTGTAGCGGATGTCAGCTTCTGGAGTTAGTGAGTCAATGTAACCTGAAGGTTCACTCCCATATCTTGGATTTTTAACGTATACCCGTGAGCCTATAGAGACGGCTTCGTCGCCGCCGATAACAACACGTCTATTGGATACGTCTCTGAACTCACTAGACCTAATCGGGTTGTAGGACACTTCAGTGTATTCAGAAATGTCTTTAGGTATCGTCGACGTGCTTACCAACTTCCCAGCCACAGTTGCCAATGGTGTCTTACCTTGACCTGCTGCGATGCGAATAGCTCCACCTTTTCCACTAATGGCTCTTGTCCTCATATCCACGTTAGTGAGGTGGGCCATAGGCACGTAAGACAATGGTGTACCTACTCTAGTGGCCGTGGATGAAACTGGCTCGTGTAGCGTTACTGCATAGACTGCATTGCCGTCTTTCACAGATTTAGTATAAGTTGGGATATCTATACGAACCTCTACAAGTGTCTCTGGATCTACCTTGACACCCACTTTGTCGACTTTAGCCGTTGATATGTATTTGCGAATGCTGCTTTCCGAAGGTGTTTTTTCTACGCCTTTAACCACAAATGGATCGATAGCGTCTACTGCTCTCGCATAGTCTTCTATGGTAATTTGTCCATTTGCTAATCGCACTGCCGCGACAGATAAAATAGGGCTGCGGTTATTTTGGTTAGCACGTTCTGCGGCATTAACCTCTTCATCTGTTTGTGGTTCATAAGTTTCTCTAAGGCTGGCTTCAGCATTAGTCTCAGGAGCGGACATCACCGAAGTGCGGAGGGTCATCACGCGCCCTGCTTCCTGAATCCTGTTCGATGCTTCATGAACCGCTGACGCAGCCTGCTGCTTGAAAGGAACAGCCGAAGAGCGCATGGTCGACTTGCTGAGGTCGACAACATCCTTCAGGGCTGAGGCGTACAGAGCATTCTCTTTCGGGCTGATCTTACGGAACATCGCAACCATCGCATCCAGAATACGGGCGAAGAAGCCGCGCTGGCCTACAGGAGTGTCAAGAGTCTTGATGAACTTCTGGAAGTCAGGGTCGAGCAAGAAGTTAGCGACGAACTCGTCCATGTTTTCGAGACCTGCTTCTAGCACGGCATTGGTGTCGGCGGAATTGCTGTCAGCTACACGTCGATACTCACGCTGAGCGATCTGATACAATCCTTCCAATCGACGACGAGCAGTCTGCTGACGTGAGTTTAGAAGCTCATCAGGCTTGGCGAGCGTGTCGGACATGAAAGCGTGAACGTATTCCTCCAACAGCACGTTTTCCAAATCGATGCCGTTGGACTTCTGCATGTTCAGGAACACGCTGTGCTTGCCGTCGGTGTGGCGGACGTATTCACCAGCAATGTCGGCGTTACTCTGTCCCATCGAGAAACCGACCTTCTGGATGAAGATCTTATCCTCAAGTAGGAGTTCGGCGACCAGTCGATGAGACTTGTTCTTGCTGCGCTTACTGATCTGTTCAAGCGCGGCGATCACGGAACTAGGATCGCCAGACTTAAGTCCCAGTCGCTCAGCTTCGATAGTGTTTTGTTCCAGCGCGTCTGCGTCGGAAATCTTACCAATCACCGCACGAGATAGGCGACGGCGCATCGCACCATCCATTGATCGAACGAAATTGCGGGCGCGCGCTTCGGTAACGGGTTGGCCCAGTGATTCACTAAGTTGGTGGCGGACTTCAGAGATAACGTCGGGGTTAGCAGAGGCGTCGCCGTCAATGCGACCGAACATCGAAGTCAGGCGGAGCGCGTTGCGTAGTTCGATTCCAGAGCGGAAGCCGCCACTTTCGAGCAGCGCAGTGAACTCCAACGCAGCGGGTCGAGTAGCATGGTCACCTGCGGACATCCATGTACCGATGCGGGCCATGAGGTCACGGGTATTCATGCGCTGTACATGGCTCACGGTTCCTGAATCAGGGTTCGTGTAGATGGACTGGAGTGCAAGGTCGTTGAGCGCGTCACGCAGCATCGGGTCGGTATCGACACTGTCGATAGCGGTATCTATAACATTGGTCACCGTGTTAAGGAATGCCCCCTCGTCAATCTGTTCAGCGGGGTCGATGCCGCCAACGTCGAGAGTACCATCACGAAGTTGCTGGGTGTCGATGACATTAGTACCCACCTCTTCGGTGTCGATCGAAACGAGTGCTTTGTTTCGCTCGTTGACGCCGCGCTCGCGCTGCTGCTGAGCGTAGCGATTGAAGGTCCGCTCAAAGATCGAGTCGAAGGTCGGCATCACGCCGCCGTCAAAGTCGGGATTGTTGAGGACGAAGTCTTCGATGAACTGGACGACGACTTCGGTATGAGTTGGCTTCGCTGATTCCTTGAGACGGAGCATAGGCGACAGTATTTCGGCCATTTCGCTCAACTCAGGGTCACCACTTAGGCGGCTACGCAATTCGGCGATCGCTCTCTTTCGGCTAGACGGGTTGATCGTCTTGCCTTTAGGAGAATCAACCAACGTGCGTCGGCGACGAGAGTCCATGAAATACTTGTGCAGCTCGTACAAGTGAGACGTCAGAGCAAATTCAGTTGCCGTCGACTGCACAGTATAGTCAGCGAACTCTGAATCCATTTTGAAGTTCTTGCTGCTAAACAGTTGCCCGATTTTATCGGACATATTGCGTTCTGCACCAAGCTCTGAATGTGCCATCAACAACTCATTCAGTTCGTTTTCAACAGGGGGGAGGCCCCTGAACTGAACTTTTGCGATGTTTTCAAACTGGTTGTTGTTCGGTCTCAGGTCGGTAGGTGCATCGACACGAGTGATGGCAGACTCTAGCATCGAACCATCTTTGGACGGCATGCGAACGTCAGTCACATACCCCCGCTTAATATAGGGTTTGATGGCGGGGTTGATGTTTTTCGTGCCGTTCGGAGCCCGCACTGGAATGTTGTGTGCCAGCATTTCGGCTACGACCACAGGATCGTTCGTGAAGATCCCGCGACCGTCTGCGTCTAGTGGCATTTTGATGCGGCCAGTGACGGTCTTGTTTTGAGCTGGATCAAAGTAAGTGCGTTGTCTGGTAGAAGCGCGGGTTTCTGAGATCTGAGAAGCATCAGCTTCGATAGTGGGGTAATACGTGTAAACCGCATTAGCCACGAAGTCCGACTTACTCTTCATGCGCTTGTTATCCACGATCGTGCCGTACTTGATACCAGAGCCGAATCGAACGGGGTAACCCTGTTGAGCGAGTTGAACTGCGCTCAGTGCTTCAGCCAACTCTTCTTCTTGAGCCGTGTCGCCTTCTTTGAAAGGTTTCAGGTCAAGCTCAACTTTCTTACCCACAGCAAAAGATTTGCGGCGTTCTGAATCTTTCGGAAACACATATCCGATTCGTTTAGGAGCAGGATCGAGATCCTCCTCTTGATCAGGCAAGAAGAAATCCACATGCTTGGCGTTGTTAAGTGCAGCTTGCTGCGGGTCAGCACCAGCAGCTTCCGCCGCGCCAGTGACATTGGGCGGGAAAAGACTGTTAAAGGGAGCCGTGCGACCTGTTTTCGATGTCGAAAGGATAGACATCGCAATTCGACGATCGAACAATCTAGGACCCTCCATGTCGTCGATAGCCAGCAAAACCCGTGCGCGCGCGTCTTCGGCAGGCAGGGCTTCGAGACGTTCGATAATCTGCTTAGGAGTTGCAGTTTCTTCAGTGTTTAGATCAAGCTCAAGCTGTTCTTGTGTTGGGGCAGGAGGAGCAGGCTGCTCAACGGGGGCGCGTTTAGGAATTTCGGCGGGTATGTCCGTCGTGTTGTTTTCCTGCATGAAAGCAATTTCATCTTCCAGTCGTTGGATCTGTCGTTGTTGTCTGCGGCTACGCTTCTTGTTCTTCCGACCACTAGCTGGTTCGATCATCAAAGTCGCAACCTGCAACATACGCTCAGCGACGGCGTCCTCGACTTCTTTGGTGGGTAGGGAAGGTGCTTCTCTATCTGCTATCTCTTTCCTCAGCTCAAGCAGTTGTGATTCTTCGCTGGTCGGGATACGGATATCTTGCGAAACCATAGTGTCGGGATTACTGGAATCACCGACCAGTCGGGTGCGGGGGCCAAGCTCTCGTTCAATAGCGACAAGACGAGCATCGACCGCCGCGAGAGTAGGTCTTGGTTGTCCAGTAGGAGTTGCTGGGGCCCCGTCAGCAGTTGGCTCTACGTCGAGCCCCAACTCAAGCTGCTCTTCATCCTGATCAGGTGCGGCATCGGGTTTTTGAGGAGTGGCTGCTGCCTTACCACGTTTCCGCGCTTTTGATGTCAACAGAGCTGCAACCGCCTGTGCGGTCATAGGGCTATCTGTAGTTGCGAGTCGCGCAGTGACGTCAGTAACAAATTGGTCTTGCAGTTGGCGGGCTTGGGCGGCTTTCTCGTATGTGTCAGGCGCAATGCTACCTGCGATCTTGCGGATGCCAGTAGCTCCAGCACCCATCGTTCCGCCAAGGGCAGCGGCATACATCGACTGTTGGAAACGCTCCACCATCGGGGTGTTCTGATGCAGTGCGGCATCTTCGATAAAGCCGTTGAACAGTTGATCAAGGCCCTCTTCGAGGGCTTCGTCTTTTGCGTCGTCTATTATTCCGTAAGCAGTGGCCAACTTGAAATTTTTCAGAGTTGCTTTCGCCTGAGCGGTAACCACCTCTTTGAAGGTAGCGTTACTGATGCCTGAAGTGTTGGAAAGAGACCCGATAAGTGCTTTGGCCTGTTTGTAGTTTAGACCTTTGAGAAGAGCGTCTTCAACACCGCCGCGACCAAAGGCACTAAAGGTTGCAGTAATCAAACCAGTCAACGCGCCCGCACCTAATGCAGCACCTAACGCGCGGTCATGGATTTCTTCCTCCGATAACGAAGGGTCTTGGCTCAGGGTGTTATAGACCGACCCATAAGTTGCGCCACCAGAACGAGTCGCAGCAGGAACGAAAATAGCAGGTAACGTGGAATGCTTCGCAATTTTTTGGGCCAGTAGTCCGTTGTACGCTTTAATAGCGGCCATCGATCCTTTACCCGAAGTATCTTTAATAGACTCTTTAATAAGCCCCTGCACAACAAGGCTTTCAGCAGCGTCTTTTGCTCCCTTCTCGCCTACATTACGGAAGGCGGAAGTAGTCAACCCTTTCACAATACCTTTGGCGGTGATGCGCGCGCCTTGTTTTCCTGCTTGATACGCCACAGCACCGACACCACCCGCTTTAGCGGTCACCGCTGCTAGGGCGGCAGTAGCTGCCACGTCTGTCAGCATCGGAGCAATAGTTTCAGCGATATCCTGCCCGAACCCAAAGTCTTCGCCGAAAAGCTGAGCGACCTGACGGCGGTCAGAATTTCTTTGTGCGCTGGCTACCAGCGTATCTTGGGCCCAGTCGGCTCCCATTGCTGCGGGTACGGCTGCTACTAGCTGCGCGCCTGCGTCCCAAAGAGACCAAGCAACCCCTTTCGCCCGTTCACTAAAGGCACTGAAATTTTTCTCATCAGCTAAGAAACCATCAAGAATTTCATAGTTCTTTTTACCTTGTCGGCGTCCTTCGATCAGGGCCTCGTGCCAGTCGTCAGCTACGCCAGAACGTCCCAACAGGTTGCTCGTGTCGTCAAAGGAGTCAGTAAGGTAGGCTTTTCGGTTAGCGCGAAGATTGTCTTTAACAGAATCGCTAATGTCGTCGCGAGCTGCGAGCATCTTATTGAAGGTGTCCTCATTCGCCATAGCGGCAGGGTGAACTGAAGGCGCGCCGTAACCGAAGGTGCGAATGTTCTTACCAACTTCGTCATCTCCGTCGTGGAACTCAAACCGCCCGCTGGCAGTGGCGTCATTTAGAACGACCTGCGTGTAGGCTTTCATGACTTCCTCCTGCGTGAAGTCGCTTTCGCCAGAGGCGTTCAATCGTTTAACGAGGGATCGAACGACCTGACGAACATCAGTTTGCTCCGCGCGCTGCTGAGCTTCTCGCTCAATTTTATTCTCCTCAGTTCCAGCAATACCCAACAACCGACCAAAGATATCGGTCGCAGTTTGTCCGAACTGATCCATCCCCCAAGACAATTTGTCTCCATCGTCATACTCCATTTTAGCCATTTTCTGAGCATGGCCCGCGACCTGTGTTTGTAAGAAAGCGTCTTGTTTAACCAGTTCTTCAAGCCCAGTAGCAGCCTCGTGAACTCGCCGAAGTTGGAATCGGGGAAGAGAGAAACCTTCAGGAGTTTCCAGCTCAGCTTGTGCGCCAAGCGCATCGGACAAAGTAACGCCCCCTGTTTTTGACTGCTTGAGTCCCGTCAGTAGGTCTGTCTCTAATGCGCGGTCACCTGCGATGACGACACGTTGCCCCTTGTCATTCAGGACAGATGCAAAAGCCAACTCGCCATTCTTCACTGCGAGGCGTCTTAGATCGTCGTCCCCGTGACGCGACATGACGTCTTCAGCTTCAAGGCGACGCTGTTCCAGAAGATTGGTTTGATCTTCCGAAACCTCCCCCATTATTTTTAACTCGCCCCTAGCAATTTGGTCGCGATGATTAGCGTACCTTTGAACTTTGCGGTAGTCGCTGTTCTCGTCCTTGTCGAATTCCACCGACGAAAGGAAAAAGTCAGCGCGCCTATCAAAGCCCATTTCTGGTGCAGCGTTCAGCTTTTCAAAACCTTCTAAGTCGCCTTCTTGCAAACGCCCGTCTTTCACGAGAGACCCATACATCCCTTTCAGAATGTCTTGCTCGACGGCAGAGTCGTAGGCTTTTGCCTTAATGTGTTCCTCACGGAGATAGTCTGCATACCCCGTGTGAAAAGCAGAGACGTCAGCGTCATCTGATTGGCTGTCGGCCCAGACGGAATAGGAATCGAATTGAACTGCGGGTTTGGCGGGACCCGTTGCAAGGTCCATCAAGCGGTCGACTTCAGACATAGCTGATAATATGTGTATGGTTTAGGTTATTCTCCCCATGCATTAACAACAGAGGAAACGGAAATATCTTGTGCAGCTTTTGGTTTAAGGGCTGTCAAGCCCTCATTAGTAAGGCGAAGAGCTAGTGAGTACAAGTCTGAATCTTCTTTGTCTTCGATCTCCCCCTTTAATTTAGGTGCGAGTCTGTAGAGAGTTTCGAAAAGCTCTTGTTTGGACTGTTTGTCGAACTCCAAAGGCTTACCAGCAGTACCCACTTTAGGTGCTTTATCACTGCCTGAGATAGTTATTTCACCAATCTCTTCGTCATCAACAGTTTTAAGGCCAAGTAGGTTCTTCTCGATATTGCTGTAGACGCCGTACATTTCTTTACGGGCGGACTCTTTTTGTGCGTCCTGCTCTTTTGCGGACTCCTTCTGCGCTTTGTCTTGTGCGCGCTGGCGATAAGTGCCTGCGACATCCATATATGCCTGCTCCGTTTCGTCTATCCCGCCTGCCTCAGCAAGTTTTTGGATTGTTTCTACGTCGCCTATCTGCGCTGCCGACGACATCAAGCCGAGTCGACGTTGCTCTTCGCGGGACTCTCGCTGAGACTGACGGTAATCTTGCTGCATTTGGGAATCGACGCGAGATTGAGCGGATTTCAGGACGGATTCCATTTGTGGGCTGTAAACGGCCAACGGAGCCATCTCCATTGTAATCTCTCCGATCTGAGCGGCGAGATCTTCAGTGGACATATTCGGGTCGTCGAAAACTTCCAGACGTTTATTCAGCTCAGGGATCATCGCAAGGCTGTCAGCCTCTAGTCGAGCGCGCCGCTTAGCATTGTCGTAATCCTGCTTCTGCCGCTGAAACGCAAGTTCCTGCGACTGAGATTGCAGCATCATCGATTGCTGCTTAATCATTTGCTGTTGTAAAGGAGCAATGGCCGACGTCGGAGCGTTAAGGCCAAAGTACTGCCCCTTCAGAGAAGAGATGTCAGCGTAATCAATCATTCATTCAATAATGTGTAAGATGGTCCATCATCCTCGTCATCTTCGTCGAGTTGTCTCATGCGGCGATCTAGTAATCGGTTTTGATATTCGATCATCCGCTGATTCAACCCTTCGATTTGACCGAGCTGGTTTCTCATTCGTGATTGGTCCTGCATCTGAGAAGTAATATCGCCCTGTGTGCGGATGGCGGAACCCTCACCTAGTTTCTGTTCCGCTGCACCCAAAGCCATCCGCTCTGCGGCTTTTGTGTAACCTTGCTTACGGAGGCGGCGGGCTTCGCGACGCATGTCACCAGATTGAGTGCCAATGCGACGCCTCTGTCTAAGTGAGCTACCGCTACCCAACACGTAATTAGGGTCTTGCATGGCGTCATACGCAGCCAACCCGCTACCAGATTGACGGGCGAGCATCACGTTACGGGCAGCTTGCTGGGAATCAATACTACTGGTCTGAGGGGTAGGTTGGCTAGTAGGCTGAGAGTCAAGTTGGCTAGTAGGGTCGGAGGCTGCAATAGAAGAAGGTGTAGCGGGCGGGTTAAGAGAAAGTGCCGCAGCGGTAATAAAGTCTTTGTTTTGGGTTCTCTGTTCAGGAGTAGCGGCCTCGTATGCTTCAGAAGCCATCTTACGGAGATCCTCTCTCGTTTCGGCTTTTTCTTTCTCATTGGCGTATTGCCACGAGTTAGCCTCATCATTCACAGAGTTTAATTTTTTGACAGCATCCCCTATGGCGTTAATTGGGTTGAACTCCTCATCATCTCCCTCGTTCTGGCCTCCCCCAAAGTACTTATTGGCCCCTCCCTGTAGGGCTTTCTTTTGCACTGTGGGCAGATTCTGATAGCGACCCACCATCTGGTCGCGCATATTCATTAAGTTGTTTGCTACAGCCATGCTGGTAGATTATCCCTTATCTGAAAAAATTGCAAGCACTCTAAGATTCCGAATTTTTCTAAGGACTACGTCAAAAATTTACATCTCGTTCAATGGGTAGGAATGGTTAGAAAAAACTCTTATGTGACACTATGTAGTGCCGCATTACAGTAATGCAGCACTATATAGTCTTAAGGAAACTTTTTATTGTAGCCTCGCGATTTCTCGAATTAGCCAAGTAACTCAGCGTCAGGGTTTTGCAACGATCGACGCATTGATCGAATCGAGGTACGACGCTTGAACCCTGTACCCTGATCCTCTTTTGGTGGTTCGACAGACACGAGTCCCATACGTTGGCGCGCTGCATCGAGGGCCAGAAATGCGGCGTCCGCCAAGTCGGGAGACTTACCCATTCGTGCTTTGTAGTCGGGTTTTGGTTCAACGCGCACTTTTAAGGAACCACTTTTCACCATGTCGTAACTGCGGGCGCATATCTCCTGCGCTAGTTCCGCGCATATCCCGAACACCTGTTTTGTTCTCATCAGTTCCTTACCCACGAACCAGAGTTCAGATACACGATTAGCGTACAGGTCTACGCCCGTCATGTGGCTAGTCGAGCTGACCCGCTTCTCTGAAGCCTTACTGCCGAACGATACTCGCAGAATGTCAGTCGACCACTCACCTGCCAGTACGTCACAAAACGGCGCACCTGCTCCAGTGCTATCGACAGCCAGATTAGACGGCTCAACCTTGTGCTTACGACAATAGTCAATAACCTGCTTAACGATTTGGTAGGTGCGGGGAACCGCATCGTTGGCGTCATCCATTAGGTGCTTGTAGTCGATGAACTGGCAGACGTAGTGCCCGTTCTTGGCGTAGCCGACGTCAGCGGTATAGACTATAGTACGGTCGCCACCATTCGTGAACGAGGGGTCAAGCCCCGCCACGCGCGTCGGTGCGGACGCCCATTCAACGGTTCCCATTGCACCGCTCTTGGCGAGGTCGGGTTCACTAAAGATCCCTGATTCCTCGTCTGAATCGAAGAATACCGCCCTCACCATTCGCATATATCCTCGCGACTCAGGGCCGAGATGGATTTTGTCTTTCTCAATGGTGTTGATGCGGATCAGAAATGGGTATTTGTCCTCGCCCGCTAGCACGTTCGGACTTCGCTCGCCGTCGAGACGTATATACTTGCCGTCGTATTTCGTCTCCCACTCGTCGGCAATCATCGGGTCGATGCTGTCCCAGCCTTTCTTCGGCTCCGACCAGACCCCAAACGCATCGAAGCGAGAGGCGGGGTTGGACATACCAATCAGTTGAAAGTAAGGGTTGGCCGACAAGTTCTGGAGACCAGCCTGCAAGATTGATTCGGAAAGTTCCGAAAGCTCGTCGCCAATTACGATGACCCGTTTCTGCTTGATACCGATAAACTTGCCGATAGCCTCGCGGGTTTTCGACTTCTCAGCCGCAATCAGCGACAGTCCTGCTCGTTCGAACAGCGTTCCGTTTTCGTTTACGTACGCAGCGTTGCCGATCGAATCACGAATCTTAATGGGGACAGAGTCTTCGATAGGGGCAAGCAAGTCGATGGCCGAACCCCAAATCCGTTTACGCGCCTCCCGCAGAGTAGTGGAGGTCATCAGGATCAGGGTGTCGGCAGGCTGAGACAACCAGTTGACGATGCCCCACGCAGCCATTGTGTGGGATTTGCCCGACGACTTCGACCCACCAATCGCAAGGTATTGGTTTCGAATTGCCTCGCGAATCATGCGTTTCGCCCAAGGGTGAGGCTCCATCAATGGCTCAGGCAGGTCGGGATTCTTGTTCCACAGTTCGTCGCATACTCGCCAGAAGTAGAACTCTTTGGCCATCTCATTGGGGTGGTGTGCAAACCCATACAGGAGTGCAGTAACGGTGCTGGTTGGAGGGATGATCAAACCGCCAACATCCATTTGTTGAGTGGTGGGGTCGATACGTGGCTCCAGTATGCGCTTGCGCTTAGTAGCCTTCTTTGCCATAGTGGTCAGGAATTTTCTCCGCTAAACCTAATGGCAGCAAAGAAGAAAGGCAAGACAGATCCCCGCAAGGCCAGAGCCCTGCAACTTCACAATCTAGGTCTCTCCAACGCGGCGATCGGGCGGGACATCGGAATTCACCCAGCGACTGTTCGCAAATGGTTGCGGGCAGCGGGTGTACCACCCAAGAGGGCAGGTAACCCTCCACCACCAAAACCAACGACGGAACCTGATACAGGAGACTTCGACGAGTTGCAGCAACAACTGGAGGGGAATCTTGACGGGGCTTTAGACAGCGCGATCACCAGTCACAGCATGAAGGCTTACGAGGAGTCACTGGAAGAAGACCAGAGGCTGGCAAAGGTTGCGGAAGCTCAAAACACTCCCTCCGATAAATACCAATCTTACATCGCTGCGGCGGGTATCAAGATGCTGCGCGACAGCATGCGGCAGATCCGTGGTCCGCGATCAATTCGGGAACTCAGTCAGTTGGATGAGATGATTCGCCGCAACTTAGGGTTGGGCGCGAAAGGCGGGGGCGGGTCTGGTAAGATCTCGATCGATGTCTCTATCTTGAACAATGAAAAAGCGGATAAGGGGAAAGGCTCTGTTCAAGCTGTAGAAAAGAAAATCATTGACGCTGATATTGTGGACGAGTAGGGTGCGCCCCATCTCAACCTCGAATCAACGTAATGGACTCACAAGAACTTCTACAGCTACACGACGAAATCACTGCCCGATGTAAGGGCATCATGGAACGCAAAAACTCCGATTACACTGGTGGTAAAACCGCTACGGATGCGCTGTCCAATTTCAAAGGATCAAAAACATTAGGCATCCATCCTGTGATGGGGCTCCTGCTGCGAGTGCAGGATAAGATGAAACGGATTGAGAGCTTCGTTGCCGACGGCGAGCTACGTGTTCAGGGTGAACCTGTGCAGGACGCTTGCGACGATTGCGTCAACTACTTCATTCTTGCTGCTGCCCTATTGAAAGAGGAGGCGGCTAAGTTGGGGACAACGGAAAAAGACGAAGACCTCACTAGCCTACCTGCCGATTACGTTCAAGTAACGGATAGCGCACCCCTCTATCATCGCCCGTCCGAAAGCACGGATGACATTCTAGTTCGGACCCGCGCCAAAGATTGGGTGAGTTTCACAACGGACTGTCCGACGTACGCAGACTTTGCTGTGCGGAAAGGGAGCGCGTGGGCCACTGTCAACGAGGCTTAGTCGTATGCCAGACCCACATAAAGAGCTGGAAGCCTTCCTCAAGTTGTATCCGTCACTGGCGGACCAGCTTGAGGTTACCAAAAAGCAAGCGTGTAAGTATCGCGATAAGTATTGCAAAATGGTGTCCCGCAGTGGTTCGGAATACGAATCCCTCAAAAAGGAGCATCAATTTGTTTGGGAGATCGAAATAAAAAAGAACAGTGCCTTATCTAAATCATAACCTGCCGACCATCACTTGCCTGATGCGGAACGAATACCTCTTCAATCACGAGAAGGGGCATGGCGAGTATACCGATGCAGACGTTCACAGCGTAGCGTCTATGGAAAAGCGAGTGCCACTGTTCGAGGCATTCCTTACTAACGGAGTCAACTGGACACGCCGACCTATTACTGCTTTTTGCTGGAAGCCCTGTGAGCCTGTGCCTCTCGAACACGCTATGTATTGGGACTGCTTCAGTTCTTACATCGACGTGCAGATTAGGGCTAGACTTAAGGGACTCAGAGCTAAACTCATTACGCCGAACGGAAGTAAAGAATGGGGAGAGTATATGTTTACGCTCGATTGGGGCTTTGAAAACAAGGCTTTGGTTGACACGAACTTTTCGGAAACTCCTGAACACAAGTGCGCTCACCTGTTCAAGATGGACAACGGCAACTTTTACGCCTATCCAAACAATCGGATCATATGGCACGATGACGCTTGGGTTGATGTCCCGATAGAGAAGAACCCTAACTACAAAATCGACATGACTGTTTACAGCGTGGAGAATAAGCGAACCCAGTTCACCGATTACTCTTACATGACAGAGTTCACGGATAAACCACTTCCACCAACCGAGAACGAACAATAACAACGAATCAATACTGTACAGAATCCTGTCACTTTATGTCGGATAAATCAGAAAATAACCGACAATTTGTATTACAAATGAAACATCCCAATCCAATAAGGATTACCCAATATCACGAAAACACACCATTTCGTCAGGCACACATTGACCAGTTAAGGTTTTATTTGGAGGTCTGCAAAAGAGATGGTGTGTATTACAGTCACAAAGGACAATTTATAAAACGAGAAAATGAACTCTTGGAGTTTCTAAACAGGCTCCAACCAGACACATGAGCGAACATTACGACACGCAACAACAATGCCCTGAGTGCGGACTATTTCATGACACGGATGATGAATGGTGTGATGGTTTGACTGCTTCGACTTATTCTGCGGCAATCGCCAAGGCAAGGCGGGAGAAGTTGCGGGAGTGCCTTGGCACAATTCAGGCGTGGGCCAGTAAACGGGCCATGTGTGAACACAACACGGAAACCACCTTGACTATGTTAGCTCGAAAGGTTCAAGAAACGATAGACTCAGTAGACAAAGCGGGGTGGAGAGCCGCCAAAGAATTTGAGCAGAACCAAACAGGACATAAACCACCAACCGAGGACGAGTAAGGACAATTATGAGTGAGCCGAAATTAGACGCTTTGACTTGCGAGCATGACTACGTTAATTTTGTGCGCAAAGGACGCCTCAGATACCACTGCCCGAAGTGCGATGCCGACATTACGCTTGAATGCGTTATGCTTGCAGAATCGCTGATGGAAGAAACTGAGAATCAGCCCGAACCGCCAACCGAGAACGACCAAGGCTAGGCAACGGCTTCGCCGTCTTGTTATGCAGTTTTATTATGAGTAGACTTAGAAACATACCAGAAACCTGCCCGATCTACAACGAGGCGAAAGAAGTGTCCGACAGGATGATTGAAATCGTCGATCAGTGGGAACACGACGAAGAAATCAGTTTTCCAAACGCCGAGGAAATTCGCTGGCAGGTTCGCTTCCTTCTTGAATCAGTTGACCGATGCCGAGACATTTCTGGAGAACTGAGGGAAACGTGCGTTGAGAGAGGAGAGAAGATCCAAGATCTAGAAGAGAAACTTGGAGACCTGATTTTAGCATAACCCAACAGGACAGGAACGATTTGTTAGCAAATTTTTATTATGTATGACGAAATGACAAACGCAGACCTGATTGTTGTGGCCTATGAAAAGGCTCATCCGTCAGACAATCCAAGCAGCGAGAACGCTGACTTGATTGATGAGCTGATTGTGAGGATTCAACGCATGGAAGGACGGGTTCGCCGATGGGAATCTGCCGCATCGCTGGCGGGAGATACGCCCGAAGAACTGCAAAGGTTCATTTCTAATTATTGCTAACGATAAAGGACACCGACCATGAACACCGAAGACATTTGCGAAAGCTGCAACAGTGAAAGGCGATGCCTGAAACTTGGGCGTTGCATCAACCATCATGGTTCGGGTGCTGCGCCTTGTTCTACCCATGTATTGCTCAAAGTGCGATCGCCCATATCAGGATTTTGCTTCACAGAACCAGTTGCAGCATTTACAACCCGAAAGCTGGCTAACGCCGAAGCGCGAAGGAAAAATGATGCCGCCACAACTTGCGAGTATGTGGTGAAGACATTGAAGGTCATCAGGTAGAACGCCCGCTGTCCAGTCAGCGGCGAAGCCGATTGACTGCGACGATTTGTTCGACCCGTTAATTTTAACCAACAAAACAATGAAAGTATTCAGAAGAGAGAAAAAAGTATCTAAACGATACAGCAAGACCCGCGAGCAACTCCGCGAGATCGCTCGCAAGCATGGAGTGAAGCGCGGAAGGAACACTGAAGACACTGTGAGGAACCTCAAAGCCGCTAAGGTTTCTTGGTCGAACGACCAAGCTGAGTCATCGGCTTTAGCCGATTGATCTCCAGCGCCTTGTTAGCAATTTTAGAAAATAAAGATATGACAATGACACTACAAGAAATCATGGACACCTGTGATAGTTGGGAGCGTTTCTGCGACCTACACGGCTTCTCAGAGTGGGCCGTGAACGAAGGGGGTGAAGACGTTCAAGTAACCCTATCCACCCATCAAGCTCACCACCTTGGGATTGTGAAGATGACCGAATGGAAGCGGAAGCCTTTTGATGAGGTTTATCCTGCGAACGACCATGAGTAGCCACCCCGAAAAAGACGCAGCAGAGCGTAGCGAACAACCCGCGTTGTCGGGGTTGGCTACCTCTACTTGTTCTCTTCCTGAGATTGTCCAGACGGCTTTTGTTTTCGCGGC